>Ga0209617_10000005_pt1 | contig 73052 bp, 65 predicted proteins | sample LakEriepJuly2011_2_FD_187459 | JGI IMG/M metagenome (GOLD analysis project Ga0209617, IMG submission 187459) | Freshwater microbial communities from dead zone in Lake Erie, Canada - CCB epilimnion July 2011 (SPAdes) (version 2) | ecosystem: Environmental > Aquatic > Freshwater > Lentic >...
AACCAGTGAAACCTGTATATCCTTGCGGACCAGTATAACCTTGGGGACCTGTATATCCTTGAGGGCCAGTAAAACCAGTGAAACCTGTATATCCTTGCGGACCAGTATAACCTTGGGGACCTGTGTAACCTTGTGGACCTGTGAAACCTGTGTCACCTTGTGGACCTGTATAACCTTGGGGACCTGTATAACCTTGTGGACCTGTATAACCTTGTGGACCTGTGAAACCAGTGTCACCTTGAGGCCCATCAAATCCTTGACGACCCCGTTCACCTTGAGGACCCGTATATCCAGTAGCTCCAATCATTGCACATTTACCATCCATTCCTTGGGGACCTGTATATCCTCGTGGACCCGTATATCCTTGTGGACCCGTATATCCAGTAGCTCCAATCATTGCACATGCACCATCCATTCCTTGGGGACCTGTATATCCTCGTGGACCCGTATATCCAGTAGCTCCAATCATTGCACATGCACCATCAATTCCTTGGGGACCAGTATATCCTGGTGAACCCGTATATCCTCGTGGACCCGTATATCCAGTAGCTCCAATCATTGCACATGCACCATCAATTCCTTGGGGACCAGTATATCCTGGTGAACCCGTATATCCTCGTGGACCCGTATATCCAGTTTCACCTTGAATTCCTCGGGGACCGGTGGTTCCTGTGGGACCTCTCATTCCAGTAGCTCCAGTCTCTACAGCAGTACCAGGGAATCCTTGTGGTCCTGCATATCCTCTTGGTCCATAATCACCTTGAGGACCTGTAAAACCTGTAAAACCTTGCGGGCCTGTGTAACCTTGTGGACCGGTATATCCTTGAGGACCGGTAAAACCGGTGAAACCTCTATAACCTTGCGGACCCGTATACCCTTGCGGACCTGTATATCCTTGCGGACCCGTAAATCCTGTAAAACCTCGTGGTCCTGTGTACCCTTGAGGACCCGTGAAACCAGTTAAACCTTGAGAACCTGTATAACCTTGCGGACCTGTATAACCTTGGGGACCTGTATATCCTTGAGGACCTGTAAAACCTTGTGGACCCGTAAATCCTGTACAACCTTGTGGACCTGTGAAACCTTGAGGGCCGGTAAAACCAGTAAAACCTTGAGGGCCAGTAAAACCAGTAAAACCTTGAGGACCGGTAAAACCTTGAGGACCTGTATATCCTTGTGGACCTGTAAATCCTGTATAACCTTGTGGACCTATGAAACCTTGAGGACCTGTATAACCTTGAGGACCTGTATAACCTTGAGGACCTGTAAAACCTGTGAAACCTTGCGGACCTGTGTATCCAGTAGCTCCTGTATTTACAGCAGTACCTGGTATTCCTTGCGGACCGGTATATCCAGTGTATCCAGTAGCTCCAGTAGCTACAGCAGTACCTGGTATTCCTTGCGGACCTGTATATCCTTGTGCGCCTGTATATCCTTGAGCACCAGTATATCCAGTAGCTCCAGTGTTTACAGCAGTACCCGGATATCCTTGAGGTCCAGTGAATCCTTGAGGACCTGTATATCCAGTGTATCCAGTAGCTCCCGTGTTTACAGCAGTACCGGGTATTCCTTGTGGACCTGTGAACCCTTGAGGTCCTGTGCTACCAGTTAATCCAAGTGTTCCTGTATAACTATTGAAAGAGACGCTTCCGTCAACAAATAAATTTCCACTAATTGTTAAACTACTATTAAAATCAATTATTGAATTAGGAAGACCAATTTGATTTGTTACAATTAAATTATCTGTTGTAGTTACATTATTCCTAATTATGTTATTGGTAGCAGCGTGATTAATACCACCATACCTTCTAAATGACATTTATATATAAAAATTTAATAATATTTTTTTAAATTTTTATTGTATAAAAATATTAAAGTAAAGAATTTATATAAAATAAATATATATAGTGAGAAAAAAATTTAAACCAAAATAGCATTATTATTTTTTTTTAAAAACAAAATATTTAGCTATTATAATGGGGTATAATATTGAAGTATCTTTCAACACTTTGAAACACAATATTTTTGAAACACAAGACCTTATTGTCAATACGGCACTTGAAAATGGTTGCAATTATTATTATAGTGATTTTGAATTTGAAAACAATCTTTGTTATAATAGAAATCACTGCGTAATTACATTGAGTTTTCAAAGTTATAATGATAATATAGATTACATTATCAAATTTCTAAAGATAATCAGAAACATAAAAGGAATTTATATTGAATCTATTTATGATATTGATACAAACAATATTTTATTTGCCTCTAAATTTTATCTTACACAAATGATGGATAAACATATTGCTAAAACATACAACTTAAATAAAAGAGTGAGAAGTTATTCCGAAGATGAGACACTTATAATGAATACGGTACAAAAACCAAACCAAAATCAAAAATTAAAATGTTCTTCGTGAGCGATGATTATTATGCTTATGATATCTTCTTAATGTTTTTCTATGTGGTTGCGATATTCGCGATGATGGAATTGATGAAGAATGTTTATTTTTTCTATAAACTTTATAAGTGACATGTGTTTTTGGTCTTTTGTGTTGTCTCTGCTTACGAGTTTTGGTGTCATTTATAACTAATGGAATTAATAGCTCTTCTTGGGGTTCAGGACTTGATATATGTGTATAAATGTTTTCAGCCATTTCATTTTCTAATGAGTTTGGCTCTTCATTTTGAAAGCGAACTCTTTTATTATTTTTCTCATAAATAAGCGAATCTTTTGCTTTTGGGTGTCTGTACAAAATAGATTTAGGATTATTATCGTGATAGTGTTTAGGCATTTCTATTTCTATCATGTTATGGTCTCTCATTGAACGTTTACTTAAAAAATCTCTATACAATCTTTTATCCAACATACTATTTTCACTAGGTATATTCAATAATTCTGCTAATTCATCATTATTCATTTTCATTTCTACGTGCTCTTTTTTCCCATTTTCATCAATATCCAAAGAAATATTTGCTTTTTCCCCATCATAATCAGCATCCCAATTAACCTCATTATAATAATTTTTATTGTTATTGTGAATAATTGTTTTTGTAATTCCTTTATTTTTAATGAATGTATCTAACATAGTTTATATAGAAAATATAGATTATTTTTTTTATAAATATATAAATAATGGAACTAAGTTTTACAGAATTGAATAATATAGGTAACAAACAAAAAGATTATAATTATAATCATAATACTTATTATGATGACTTACTACCAAAATCAAATACCCAACAAGACCAAATATATAACAATGACAATTATAATAATATAGTAGTAATTAAAAACAACGATCAATACAATTATTCTCAAACACTTGATCAATCACAAAAACCAATTAAAAATACAAATAACAAAATAGATAGACCAAAAAAGAAACAAATATCTTATGATGATATTTTATCTTCTATGAATACAGTTGTAATTGATGGTAAATTAGAATTTATTAAGAAAGATGTTTTACAAAATATTGTAGAAAAACAACAGCAACCACTACAAAAAAAGGTTACATTTAATAACTTACTTGGACAAAACACTCCTCGTCCTCAAGTTGATAAAAGCAGTTACATATACAATAAATATTTCAAGGATTACAAAGATCAAACTCCAAATCAAATTGAAGCACCCACAAGACCCTTGACAAAAAATGAATTAATAAAACAGCTTGTTATTAATAAAGTAAATGCATTCAATGAGAGAAATAGAATCGCGGAAATAAAATCAACTAAATTGTTGTTCAATAACAATAATAACACAAACATAGTAATCAATTCTAGATATATTCCGCCAAATCCTAATGGAATGAATCATTTATTCAGATACAAATAAAGTTATATAATAATTTGGGTTTACATATATTTATGAAAAACAGTTTAAATAAATAAACATATGAAATATGTCCGGCTTTAGCTCAGTTGGCAGAGCGGTTGACTGTAGAGGTAAAAATGTTGTAATCAATAGGTCACTGGTTCAAATCCAGTAAGCCGGATAACTTTCAAATCAAAATCAAAATATGTATACAATGCTAAATGTATACATATTTATATCCTTGTCTATACTTTGGTTTCCACGTTGATATCCATATCTGAAAAATCAGAATCAGAATTTTTTCTATTGCAATAACTTTGTGTTTCAAAAATACTAAGGTTATTGGTATTACCGTAATTAAAATTCTCTTGTATCTCATTACTAAGATATTCATTTTTTTTCTCATTGTTTCCAATGTCAAATAAATTAATAATCCTATTAAAACCTGTTTTTTGGGGGTTATTATTTTGACACATAACACCTTTCTCTAATTTATCATAAACATTTTTGGACAAACTCATATTTTTATTAATTAATTCGCTTGTCAATTTATAATTTTTAATACTTATTTTATCCAAGTTTTGTTTGATTTTTTTCAATTCTCTATATCGTTTTTCATTTGCTGCCTCTTTTTGTTTTACGATATCCATTTGAGCTTTAATTTTAATATCCATGTCATCTTTTTTGAAAGGATTCATAATATTAATAATAAACTCGTTTAATTCTTTTGGGTCTTTTGTATTTAAAAATGTGTCCAATAAAAAAGTGCTTCCAAATAATCCAATCACATAATTACGTAGCCAATACTTTTTCTTTACCTCAGCATTTTCCATTTCTTTAATAAACATTTCATCAATAATGGAAAACGCTGATTTTAAAATTAATATTTCTTTTACATAATCATTTTTAACCTCGTATAACGATCTTATTTTTTGTTGTAGACTCTTTATTTTACTATTGTCATCTGTGTCCTTCATATTCATGGTTTTTGCGGATAATACTGCTTTTAAATAATTCATGTGGTTTTTGGTTTCTTTCAGATTATTAATTTTTCGTTTTTTGTAGTCCTCTATTCTTTTAATTATTAAAAACACATTAGTATTATAAATAATCGGGTACATTGTTCTTATTATTTTTGGAACAACAAATTGATTCGTTTCTTTGATTTCACCTATTTTTTTTTCTACGTCTGATATTTTTTCACTTATTACTTGTTCTATTGTTGATTGATCTTTTTTTGCAATTGTATCAGGAAACAATAAAGATTTACCTGATAAAAATTCAATAGATGTTTGTAATTTGTCATATTGATGTGATGAAGTTTTGTGTGCTTCAGACGCAGCATCTAATTTAAAATAGTTTACCAATGCAAGTAAAAAGGCTATAACACCGTTTACTGCTGCAATAAAATAAACACCCCAAGCAAAATCTTTTATTATTGTTGACAATACCGTCGCTGATGTTGATAATACTATTGCGGGCATCATAAGTTTGTTCAATTCTCCTTCACAATATGCCTTTGATTCCATATAAATTAATTTTTGTCCTTTTAAATAACTAGCTAATATGTCCAAAGAACTTGAATATCTGTGATTTTCTTCAAAATAATTTTCTTTGATATCAGCTTCAACTTGTTTGAATGTGTATTTATCAACCGTTAATTTACTTTCTTTTGTTTTTTGTTTTTTTTGTTGCGGCGGATTTATTTTGTTGCCTGATAGGTCTGTATTATTGCCTGATGGGTCTTTAGTATTGTTGTCGGACGCATTTATTTTGTTGCATGATACGTCTAATACAGTTAATTGAATATTTTCATGATTGTCTTCATAATCATCAACTGCATCATCTTCGGCTTCATTATATTCAGCATGTTCATCTTGATTCTGAAAATTATGTAAAATTAATTCGTCCAATATATCGTTTTCTTCGTTTTCAGGTAATTTTTCATCTTCATATGAACCAAAAACTAACCCTGATGATGATGAATTAAATTGCAAGTTTCTCTTATTTTGATTGTTTGTTAATTTTGTATATTCAGAATCTAGACTATTTTTATCTTCGTTTTCTTCATTGTCTGATGACATTACTAAAAATTTAATTATTATATAATTGCATTATTTTAATTTATAGTAAAAACAAATAATATAATATCACTGCATATTATATTATACTATGACAACTACACGTAAAAATAGAGGTCGTGGATCTGCTATTCGCGGTTGGAAAACACAAAAACCTGGTTTTCATCAAAGAACCGTTATGATGAAAAAATGTGGTAAAAAATGTTTTTTAGGACCTAAAAAATCTTTCCCAATATGCAGAAAAAATACTTGTAAAGTTAGCTCCAAAGGTGTTTACGCTGCATACATTAGAGCACGTCAATACCGAACAACAGGTAGAAAGTATATGAATATCTCTAAAAAGGCTAATAGAATGTTAGTTAAAATGGGCGCCAAACGTTAATTACTTATAAATTGTCGTTGCAATGATATATATTACTAGTATCACTATCATATTTTGATACATACGGTGGATTATAAACAAGAAAATTTTGATAATTATTAATGCCGCATGTAGTATTACCGAATAATACACCGCAAGGATCAATTTTATAGAGCGTAAAATATGGGTTTGCAGCCAAATATGTACTTGTTGAGGACATTAATGGTATAATTTTAGTAGGAGACTGACCAGTTTTAAAATTAGCTATTACTTTTACATCAGTTAAATCCAGCTTAGTAAATAAATTAATGTTTAAATTTGTTTTATTAAATTTATATGATCCACATTTATTATATAAATAATTTGATTTTCTTAATAATAATAAATCACTTTGATTTACTACATTATTTGCAGGTTTACAGAGACTAATATTGCAATAAGTGTTTTTTGCTTTTTTATTCAAAATGTACTCTCCTCCATTTTGTACAGGTTTATTTTCTCCAAAAGCAGGCCTTCCTTGATATGTTGGAAAAAATCTTGTTGGTAAAGTTAAAGCCATTTATATATTAACCTTTTATAAAAAGGTTAAACCAAGAGGCAATATTTCAAAAGACGCTGCAAAATTTTTTGCGTCACTTTTTATAAAAGTGCTTTAGATGTCGTACGCAATTGTAAAAAATAAGGAAAAACTAAAATCCATATAATTTAAATCAACAATGCGCCCAAACTCATCTAATAATTGAATTTTTAAATTATGTATATCTACGGGACCGAAATATTCTCTTTTTACTACAACTACATTTAAATTATTTTGAAGTAATAAACTGTAAAGAGATGTATTTAAAGGGAAACGCCCTAAAACACTTTTGTTTAATAATGATGAATTGAATGCTGTATAAAAAAGAGCGTTGTTATTATTATTATTAAAATCTTCAACTACTAAATAAAAATATCTTGGACCAGAAATATCGGTTATTGCTTCCGAAACGTAATTTAGATTACCTGTGTAAATTCCATTTCTAAATCCCAATATCCAACCCAATTTTAATGGGAGCGGAGTGCTTCTATCATCATTACCGAATTTATCGGCCTGAAAATTTAATTCTATGTTATTTATAATAATATTGTCAGGTTTTGCTAGGTCTACTCCAACCATCATTTGTCCAGAACCGCCAAATGCAGCAGATACGTTAACCGCAAATACGATATATTTAAAATCTCCTCCGAACGTTAACATTTCATTATTCAAATATAAAATGAGAGACGCTGTCGTATAGTTTCCACTTGATACCGATATTATTTTAGTTACATCATTTACTGTTATAGAAAAAAAATTGTTTTGATATTGATTAGATATTACATAATACGAAGTAGGCATTTCTATTGAAGATAATGACATTGTTAAAACATTTTCTAAAATCATTGGTAATTGAACTGTAAAATTACCAGCTGATGAATTATAATAGTTTTCTCTAAAACGAGAGTCAATTGTTATTGTGCGAGATATTACTCTTTTTTTTAAAGGATTAAGTATACCTTTCGCAAACCCAATGTCTGGTGGATAACCGTCAGATGAGCGCACTTGAACCATATGGTCATCATAACTTAGAAGTTCAGTTTTTGGTAAGGTGTTTAGCGCGTGGTCTCCTTTATCCGATGGGTTTTTTTTCTTTTCATTCTGTTTTTCACCTCTATTTATTATAAGCGACGATTCATTTTTATTATTATTATTATTATTTGCAGATATATGTTCAGTTAATATATTTTTAGCTTTAATTAAAAAAGTAATTGTTTTTGATTTAGTATCTTCATTAATATTTTTATTTTTTATAATATTTTCTATTAGCTTTGACTCTTTATTATTAACCATATTTTTATCATAATTATCAGGTAATTCAAACATATCCCTTAATTCATCTATTTTATAATTATTAATTTCCAAATCAAAATTCATTATATAATATATATAAATATATATTTAAGCTTAAATTTAAAAACTTTTTCATATTTTATTATATAAATGGATAATGTTACAAATAATAATTTTTACAGTAAACCTTTATTTCAGATATTAGCATATCAAGGTATACCAGGTCCTCCAGGTGGAGGAGGTGGGACAGGTCCACAAGGAATACCAGGTACTGCTGTAAATACAGGAGCTACTGGATGCACTGGATATACTGGTCCACAAGGTTTCACCGGTCCACAAGGAATACCAGGTACTGCTGTAAATACAGGAGCTACTGGTCCACAAGGTTTCACCGGTCCACAAGGTTTCACCGGTCCACAAGGAATACCAGGTACTGCTGTAAATACAGGAGCTACTGGATATACGGGTCCACGAGGTTATACTGGTCCACAAGGTTTCACCGGTCCACAAGGAATACCAGGTACTGCTGTACAAACTGGAGCTACTGGATATACAGGTCCTCAAGGATATACTGGACCTCAAGGCGTTAATGGGAGTGCCGCGAATACGGGTGCTACTGGTTACACAGGTCCTCAAGGTTATACAGGTCCTCAAGGTCACCCTGGAAGTGCTGTAAATACGGGAGCTACTGGATTTACAGGATACACAGGTCCTCAAGGATATACAGGTCCTCAAGGGAATATTGGTTACACAGGTTGCACTGGTTTTACGGGTCCACAAGGTTACACTGGTCCACAAGGTTATACAGGTTATACTGGTTTTACGGGTCCACAAGGTTACACAGGCTCACAAGGTTACACAGGCCCACAAGGTTATACAGGTTGTACGGGTTTTACGGGTCCACAAGGTTACACTGGTCCACAAGGTTATACAGGTTGCACGGGTTTTACGGGTCCACAAGGTTACACTGGTCCACAAGGTTACACTGGTCCACAAGGTTATACAGGTTGCACGGGTTTTACGGGTCCACAAGGTTACACTGGTCCACAAGGTTATACAGGTTATACTGGTTTTACGGGTCCACAAGGTTACACAGGATCACAAGGTTACACAGGCCCACAAGGCTATACAGGTTGCACGGGTTATACAGGCCCACAAGGTTATACAGGTCCACAAGGTTATACAGGCTCACAAGGTTACACAGGTTGCACGGGTTACACGGGTCCACAAGGTTACACAGGTCCACAAGGTTACACAGGTTGCACGGGTTTCACTGGTCCACAAGGTTACACAGGCCCCCAGGGTTATACAGGTTCACAAGGTTATACAGGTTGCACGGGTTTTACGGGTCCACAAGGTTACACTGGTCCGCAAGGTGATGCTGGTTCAGCAGGACCTAGAGGCGAACAAGGTGATCAAGGTGATAGAGGACAAAGAGGTTTTCAAGGAGATACAGGTCCCCAAGGTTATACAGGCCCGCAAGGTTATACAGGTTGCACGGGTTACACGGGTCCACAAGGTTTCACAGGTCCACAAGGTTATACAGGACCACAAGGTGACATTGGTCCAACTGGAACTAATTATTTAACGTTGGATAGTAATAATAATTTAATTTTTTCCGACAAAAATATAGTTCCATTAGGTAATGACAACGAGTTATCATTGGGTTATAGTGGTGCTAATGATGAAAATGATAATTTGCTATGGAATTATATTTATGCTAAAAATATAAGTGTTTCGGGAACTGTAACTGTTTCGGGAACTGTAACTGCTTTGAGATTTAATGCAACATCAGATTATCGTATCAAAGAAAATATTAAATCGTTAGATAATGATTTTAAAGTAGATTATTTGAATCCGATTAGTTATATCAATAAACAAACCAACAAACAGGATATTGGATTAATTGCACATGAACTTCAAGAATACTATCCAGAATTAGTCACTGGTGTAAAAGACGGACATGATTTGCAATCAGTAAATTATATTGGTTTAATACCAATTTTGATCAATGAAATAAAATTATTGAAAAATGAAATGAAATTTTTGAAAGAAGAAATAAAAAATATAAAACAATAAAAATAATACGAAATTGAACCCACCAGTTTATAATAATTGAACAAAAAATAGCACCCCCTTTACGGATGTGTATTTTTTGTATTTTATTGTTTTTTATAATTTTCAACCTTTCACAAAGGTTGAATTTTGGCTCAACTTATCTACTTTTCAAAAAAGTAGAGCAAAACTTTGGCTCTACCTTTCCCAAAGGTAGATTTAGATAACTTCCATAAATCTATTGTTCAAAAAGTTGTCTTGAATAAAAGAGTTAACGTCCAAAATATTTGAATCGTTGTCGTTATCATTTTCATTGTCATGATCTAAACCAATAAATTTTTCCAAAGCGGTTTCCATCTCTCTCTGATATTTTCTTTCACTATATTCATCTTGTAAGAAATAGAAGTTGAGCTCCTTATTAGCTTGTTTAATAACTTCTTCCTCTTGTTCAGATTGATATTTTGTAACTATATCAAAGAACAATTCCTCCATGAATATATTGTATTTTCGGTATTCTTCAATATTATCATTTTTGTGATAAATCATTGAATTGAACATGATTGTCTTTACCAAACTTTCATATGTAATTCCTTTGTCAATGAATTTTTTTTGGATTAATTCAAAAGAAGGTAATGGTTGATTTTCATTTTCATCATCTTCCCCGTCGTAATCTTCATCCTCTTCGTCATCATCATCATCCTCCACATCTTCTCCTTCTTCATCACCATCTTCTCTTTCTTCATCTTCTCCTTCTTCGTCATCACTATCATCTATTTCTTCAACCATTTCAAAACGACAATATGGGCAACCAAAACCATTAAATGCAATACTTTTCATCAAGCAATTTGAATGAAATTTGTGTCCGCATTCTGTTGTAGCACAATTTTTACATAGGTCAATGATTTCCATGCAAATTGGACATTCAGAATCACATGTATTGGTTGACATTGTTAGTATTGTTGAATGATCTTTGGAAATTAGGATTAGTGGTAGTCTGTTACTTTTCGGTTAGCACGTTAATTAAAATTATTATTTGATGTTGTTATTTTATAAAATAAAAAGTATTTCAATTTTTTTTATTTTATATCAAAGTTTTGAATGACATTTATACAAATAAATATTGTAAAATAAAAAAAATGTATTCTAACAAATGAATATAAAGTAAAAAAAATTGAAATGCTTTATTTTATATTTATGAAAACTATTAAATAAAACAAGTTAACATTAGCTTTACTAAATCAAAATGAATCAATCAACTGTCATGAGTGTTTACATTCCTCACGTCTTTGGTAATGTTACCAAGGAATTAATGATAAAAACTATTGAATTTCAATCCCTTGGTAAGGTTAATAAAATTGATTTTGTAGAAAAAATGGGTAAAAATGGAAACACTTATAATTCAGCATTTGTACATTTTGAATATTGGTATGACAACATTTCATCGGTTCATTTTCAAGAGCGTGTAAAAAATCCAGACAAAGAGGCAAGAATTGTTTATAAAGACCCTTGGTTTTGGATATGCTTTGAAAACACCGGTAAAAAACATATTCCAGGCGAACGTAAAGAGAGAATTGATTTGAAAGGATTGTATGTTAATGACAATGATATAACAAACGTTTTTGATTTTGAAGAAGAAAAAAACGAATTTGTTTTACCTCAAGAAATTGAAGATAAATTTGAACGCGAAATGCTTGAGGAATTTGGATACGATGATGTAAAACCAACCGTTTGTGATTTAACTCCATATCAAACAAAAAAAGATTCCCAAAATTCCCAAATAAACATGGACTACGTCAGGCATTTAGAGATGCTCAATTACAAGCTAATTCATGATCTTTATGAATTACGCGGTGATTTTATTATGGTATAGGTAAGCTAACTTTATTATTGTATTTAATATTTTATATTTTGTTTTGTATTTGTAAATTTAATTAATTTTAAATTTTTTTGTTGCGTTAAAATATAAGTAAATATGGGAAGCCAACAAGAAACTCTTGATAGTTATGCCAAGAAGTCTAATTATACTATTGCGGATGAAATATGGACTAGCAACAACGGTTCCATTTTATCAATATCTGTCACACCAAAGTCTGTATACGTGAACGTTACCGAACACGCTTTAGATGCATCAATAATAATACCATCAACCTTATCTGTATCTGATGTTTTCGTTGCTCCTGCAGATAATAGCACTGGTTATACTGGATTAGCTTCAAGCCAAATTACTCAAGTTTTAAACGACGAAATTACAAGCTCTAAATTAGATGTTTTTAAAAAGTCTATAAGAATTAAGGTTAATCTCGCAAATTATGATTGTATAACTGGTTTGTTAAATAAATTAAAAGTTGCTCAGATACAATTTTTAACTCCAACGCAATAATTAACTAGTGTGTATATATTATTTTATATCATAAATAGCGATATAAAATAAGTAAGTAATTTAAATTTTAATGTAATGTTTTTATATGAGTAACACAACTTTATCAACCTTTAAAAAATCCACCTTTAAAAAAACCACCTTTAAAAAAGGTGGAGCCAAAAAAAGGACCTTAAAAAATAAATTTGAAAAAAGACCCTTAGGTTTGGTTCCACCTTTCCCAAAGGTGGACAAAAATAAATTTGAAAAAAGACCCTTAGGTTTGGTTCCACCTTTCTCAAAGGTGGACAAAAATAAATTTGAAAAAAGACCCTTAGGTTTGGTTCAACCTTTCTCAAAGGTGGAAAATAAAAATGAATACTTTTTTCATCATTTCAGCAAGTTAAAACAAACTAAAAGAAACCGTAATATGAATAAATCTGTTATTAAAGTTGGTGGTGGTAGTAGTGATGGCGTGTCACGTTACAACGAGCAATTCATTGACCTAATGGAAAAATTATCAAATATCATGTTGAAGAAAGGAGAGGCATTTAGAGGACGAGCTTATCAAAAAGCTCAAGAAACTATTATGGCTTTTCCTAGCGATATTACTAGTGTTGAACAATTAAATGGTAAACCTGGTATCGGGTCAACTATATTAGAAAAATTGAATGAGTACGTGACTACTGGAACTTTAAAAATTTTAGAAAGAGAAAAAAACAATCCTGTAAATATTTTAGGTGAGATTTATGGTGTTGGACCCAAAAAAGCAAAAGAACTTGTTGACAAAGGAATTACTACTATTGAACAGCTTCGCGAGCGCCAAGACGATGTTTTAAATGACGTCCAAACGGTTGGATTGAAATATTACGAAGATATTTTAAAGCGTATTCCTCGTAGTGAAGTAGAAGAATATAAAAAGTTATTTGATAAGGATTTTGAAAAGGTAATAGCGAATGGTTCTGATTCACATATGGAGATTGTAGGTAGTTATCGGCGTGGAGCTGAAAGTTCCGGCGATATTGATGTTATCATCACTTCCAAATCACCCAAGGTATTTGTTGACTTTATTGATGAATTGATAAAGGAAAATATTATCTTGCACGTGCTTTCAAGAGGTCCAACCAAATGTTTAGTGGTTGCACGTCTCCCTTCATCCGGAGTCGCACGTCGTGTAGATTTCTTGTATACAAGCCCAGAAGAATTTCCGTTTTCCATATTGTATTTTACAGGTTCAAAAATATTTAATACTGTTATGCGTCACGAGGCACTGCAAAAAGGATTAACCATGAATGAACACGGTTTGTATAAAATGGAAAACAAGAAAAAAGGCGAAAAAGTAGCCGTTGTATTTAAAGATGAAAAAGATATATTTGATTATTTAGGATTGGTCTACAAAAGTCCCACGGAACGAGTTGATGGACGAGCTGTTATAAAAATAGGACAAACAACACAACTAGAAGAGGCGTATGAAGTAGAGAAAGAAAAACCTACCAAATTAACAAAAACAGTAAAAAAAAAAGATATAACTATTAAAAAAACCACTGTAAAGACAAAAAAAGGACAAATCCAGTGTCAAGAAAAGGATCTGCAAACTGGAACTAGAATGGCGACCCTAGAATTAGTGAACAAATTTAAGAAAAATGGCATATCTGTTTTGATGAATCTATCAGAAAAAGAATTAGCTGAAATGGTGGTTTTAGCAAACGAATTGTATAGAAATCAAGAACCGATTTTAAGTGATAATCAATTTGATATTTTGGAAGATTTCATTAGAGATAAATTTCCTGATAATGATGTAATCAAACAAATTGGTGCACCAATTCCTCTTGGTAAAAACAAAGCTACATTACCTTATGAGATGTGGTCTATGGATAAAATAAAGCCAGACACAAAGGCTCTTGATAATTGGATGGCCAAATTTGGCGGACCTTATGTGCTATCTTGTAAATTAGATGGTGTCAGTGGGTTGTATACAACCGAAGGCGATCACCCTAAATTGTACACGCGCGGCGACGGGAAAGTAGGACAAGATATTAGTCATCTTATTCCACATTTAAAGCTACCTTCAAAAAAAAACGAAGAAAAAGGTTTTGTGATTCGCGGCGAATTTATTATTCCAAAGATTGTCTTTGAAAATAAATATAAAAAAGATTTTGCAAACGCAAGAAATTTGGTTTCAGGTATTGTCAATCAAAAAACAATAGATGAAAAAGCAAAAGATATTCACTTTGTTGCATATGAGGTAATCGTCCCTACTATGAAACCAAGTGACCAATTTGAATATTTGAAAAAATTAGACATTGAATTCGTTTTATTTGAGAAAGTGGGTGGTACTATCGGTAGCGGTAATAAATTAACAAATGAATTATTATCTAACTTGTTAGTTGATTGGCGAAAGAACTATGTATATGAAATTGATGGTGTTATTGTTATTGATGATAAAATTTATACTAGGAAGTCCGGTAATCCTGAGCATGCGTTTGCTTTTAAAATGGTTTTATCAGACCAGGTAGCAGAATCTAAAGTGGTTGATGTTTTATGGTCCCCAAGCAAAGACGGTTATTTAAAACCACGAGTCCAAATTGAACCAATTAAATTGGGAGGTGTTACCATAGAATATGCAACAGGATTCAACGGTGCTTTCATCAAAGACAACAACATAGGAGTTGGAACTGTCGTGGAAATTATTCGCAGTGGTGACGTTATTCCATATATTAGAAAAGTTGTTGTTCCTGCAGAAGAAGCAAAAATGCCATCAGTACCTTTCAAGTGGAATGATACACACGTAGATATTATGTTGGAAGACGCACTATCTGACGAAACTGTAAAAGAGAAAAATATTACTGGGTTTTTCAGAGGAATTGGAGTAGAAGGATTGAGTAGTGGAAATATTGCAAGAATTATTAAAGCTGGGTATGATTCAGTACCAAAAATACTTAATATGTCTGTAGACGAATTTAAAAGTGTGGAAGGGTTTCAATTAAAATCCGCTACTAAAATTCACGATGGTATCAAAGAAAAAATAGCTGCAGCTTCTTTGATTGCACTGATGTCAGCAACTAATATTTTTGGAAGAGGATTCAGCGAAAAAAGAATAGAACTAATTATGGATGCTTATCCTGACGCGTTTAATAATGGTATAAGTGACACCGAAAAAATAAAGAAAATTGCAGAAATAAAAGGTATGGCTATAAAAACCGCGGAAGCTTTTGTAGCGAAAATTGATGACTTTCTAGATTTCCTCATGGAGACAGATATGTTTTACAAATTATTTGAGTTTGAGAAAAAGCACAAGAATATAGGTGCGGACGTGGCGAGTGTTAATGTTAATAAACAACATCCATTGTATGGAAAAACAATTGTCATGACTGGATTTCGTAATAAAGAATTAGAAGAAAAGTTGAAAAACATTGGTGCTAAGATTGGAACAAGTGTAAGTAAAAACACTCATTTAGTTATAGCAAAAGATAAAGATGATGAAACAGGTAAGGTATTAGAAGCAAAAAAGTTGGGAGTTAATGTTGTTCCGTTTGCCGAATTCCTTCCACTTTTATAAAAAGTGGAGCCAAATTAACCTTTCAAAAAGGTTAAACCAAACTATTTGGCTCCACCTTTTCTAAAGGTGCAAGGGTTACTCTACTAAGTTTATTGTATGTATTATTGTAAAATTTAACAAATGTTTTTTCTACTTTAAAGTCGGGTTCCATTATTTTTGAAAATGTTTTATCATAAAGAATACATTGACCGTCACTATCGTTCAATAGTTGAGCGTTTTTTTTACGCCATTCACTAAACGCTTTGGATATTTTGAATTGTACAATATTTAAAAATCGTATGAAATTTTCTCTCATTACAATTGACCAACATGAGTTTTGGTCGTTAGTATTATTATTTTTACTATAAACATAAATTATATTTTTCTTTTCTTTGAAAGCTGCAATTGGAAGTGCAACGTTTTCATTATCTTTGTAAATACTTCTAGAAAATATTAGGTTTACTGTTTCCATAAAGCTATTATGAAATAAGAATTCAATATCAGTTTGTTCTACAGTTATAATTTCTGTTATATTTTCAAAAAGTAAATGGTTTGTTGTTGATGAATTCGTAAATTTGGATGTGCTACTATTTAAATATTCAATAATATCAATTTTTTGTATTTTTTTATTAGCGTATTTACTTAAATCCGCAACTTTACTTTCTAATCTATTGCATTTCAACGCTAATTGCATAACTATTTGATACAATTTTTTTGAAGAAACTTGTTGTTGCATTAAATCTCCGTCGTCATCGTTATCGTAAGCGTTACACTTTGATTGTGAAGCAGCGTTTGCACGCTTTGACTTATGGGTTATTTCGCATAATATTAAATGTTTATCCAAATTAATTTTAGTTTTGTAGCTTTTTCCACAATAAATACAACACATTGCAGAGTGTTTAATCTTGTTTTTTTCATTTTTTTGCATTGAGTTCTATTGTATTTTATTTGTATTAACTATCTTTCTTGATAGATAAAAATTTTCAATTTTTTTAATAATTATTATATTATTTAAATAGCATTATATATTATAATAACAACAATGATATTAGGTAGAACAGGAATTATATTTAATGGAAATACATACAGACCATTTGCTGTAGAGCCATATGGATATAGATGTAGAGGATGTAATAAAGGTTTAACTGGTAATACACCAGCTGATCAATATCAAAAACAAAAAGTTATACAAAATACAGTTCGTGTTTATGCGTCTCTGTATACAATGAATTTAGGCTCATTAAGTTCTTATGTAAATAAACCTATAAATGTATATCGTGTAGGTTGGAATCAACAAAGTGATAGAGCGTATCCTAGTGTTCAAAAAGCTTCTATTAAAACGGGTTTTTACAATTCTTTGAATGGACGTCATCATTCTTATACTTCTAGCCGTCCTGGAACTCAAACACCTGGGGGAGTCGGATGCGATATTAAACACAACTCATATGATAGATTTTTGAATAAATTAAAAGGTAGAAAAGTATTACGTCGTGGGGTTATTCCGCCAACATTTGGGTTACCGCAAATACCATTTAATCCAGCATTTCCTATTTATGGTGGTAAACAATTTAACACGTCTATCGTGGCTGACTGTAATTGTCCTTTGGAACAAAATGTGGCTACTAGTGACAGTATACTTTATAAAAATCCTTTTTACCAAGATATTAATGACGCTGTATTTAAATATGGAGTTGGAATGTTTGTATATGCATACGAAGATAGTTTAAAAACGAATGAAAGAGCTGAAATTATTCAAGATTTAGGAAATGATACTTTTATAATAAGATTTGATGATGGAGTAATTAAAACAGTAACGACCTCTGAAATTATACAATATTATCCATGCAAATGCTATGAAATTAATGTTCATTCATCTTTAGATGTTTTAGCAAATGGGTTAGATTCTACATGTTTTCTTCCTAATTACAGTGTTATCAAAAATGTTTAGATATAATTAAAATATTTGTATTATTTATAATACAATGTATAGACCATCTTTCTCTATTAAAATGGACGTAAATTCAGGTTCAAATTCAAATATTTATAGACAAGCAATGATTGCAAATTTAGTAAAAACTCAACAAGCTCAACAAGCAAAGGCTCCATCAGCTTTAAACGGGTCAATGGTTGCTCGTATTCACAATGTAAGACCTGGATGCGGTTCTTGCGGTAAATAAATCCACCTTTTAGAAAGGTGGAGCCAAATCTTAATCCTTTTGATTTTACCTATTTTTATAAAAAGGTAAAGGTAGAATTTTGGCTCAACCTTTTTGTAAAAGGTTGATTTTTCTAAAAGGTAAATAAAATATTGATATTAATATATCAATGGCTACGTCATTAATTTTCAATAACAGTAATAATGCTTTTTTTAGTAACGTAAAAGCATATCCATCAGGTTTATTACATAAGAGTAATAATTTTAAAACTCTTGGAGACACAACCGCTTTACCATATAATATTCCATATGATAATTGCAAAAATACGCTCTGTTATACACATAGTAAAGGAACATTTATATATAAACCACATTCTGCTTATGGTATGGTTGGAAGAACGTCTGCAGGTTATTTGTTCCAGAGAAAACGATTATAATTCAACGATTTAAATAATATTTCAAAATATTTACGTGTTCTTGTGATCTTGTTTCATCGTAATAAACATATTCGCCAACAAATCTCATTTCTTCATCATAGTCTATTGGAAAATTTTTTGAATCATTTTCATATTTATGAAAACTTGCATGAATAATAGAATCATTTTTTACTAATGGATAAACATAATCTCTCAAAAAGTCTTGGTCGTACATCCTATTGTCAGTTTTTTTATATAAATTCATTATATTAATCCAACTTGATATTTGTGATACTTTTTTACTTCCAAACATTCCACCTAAAATACAAAAATCATGATGTGGGTGGTCTCTCATTATATGAAATACTTTTTCTGACGATAACCATTCATCTACTGCTACTTTTTCTCTTAAAGTAATTCTTGTATCTGTATCTCTTGACATCATAATTTCAACTTCCGGATCGTCAATTGATTCAAATCTCCACATTCTTGGTTTGCAATCTTCATTTGTTAAATCTCCTTCTTTAAATATAATTTTTGTATTTGGAATACTTGTTAATGTTTCAATTGTATTTTTTGGTACAGATTCTTTATGAATATAAAACCAACATTCAAAATCCGGATAAAAGGATAACGCTAATTCAGCGTTTTTGATGGCTCCTAAGTTGTATGTTGAATTATCCCCCCACAATGAAAAACTTATAACTTTTTTCATAGATTTATATTTTATATAAATTAAAGTATAGTTTTTTGTATTTTTTTTTACGAGTCACTTACTTTTACACATTTACCCATTTGTTTTCTCGTAAAAAATGACATTTGAAAATGTAGAAAAGTAATATATATATAAATAATAAAATATTATGAAATATACTTGCCCTATATGTGCTCTAAACCCACTATCACATTCTCTGATGGAGGTTATGGAAAAAGATAATACGTTATATTATTACACATGTCCTTCAAAAGCAGAATTATATTTTGATGCGCCTAGTATAATTAACCACTATGAAGGTGTATTAAGTGAAATTCCAGAGAATAAGCAATGGGTTTGGGTGTTTGATTCTAATGATTTTGGTTTGAAACATTTTTTACAGATACAAGTAGCAATAAAATTGGCAAAACTTATTTCATTAAAATTTAGTAAAAATCTGAAAAGAATCATAATCATTAATCCGTCTTTTTATGTTTCATCTACCTACAATATTATTCATCCTTTTCTAAATGAAAAAATAAAATCAATTATTGAAATCAATTATAATTGTAAATCAGTAAGCGATGTTGTTGGTACAATGTAAAATAATTGCTTTTTGATAAAAAAATAATACTAATAATATTTATATATGAATAAATATTATTTTTATAATACATTAATTTTTTCATTTATTGTACAAATTTTTAGTGGATTAATAGATGTAGGAGCTCTTTTTATAAACGTTGATCCAGCTTACGTTATAGTAAAACAATTATTGTTATTAGAAGTTTTTGTTCAGTTAATACAAGGTTCGTTTTATGTATGGTTGGTTTGTAATTATAAAGAAATACATAATGTAACACCGAAACGATATGCCGATTGGGTTTTAACAACTCCAATGATGTTAATATCATTAATTGTATATTTGATTTATTTAAAACATAGCGAAAAAGGACTTGATACATCAAAATTAGAATTATTCAAATTAATAACTGAAAATTCTACCACAATTTCATACGTAGTGTATCTAGATTGGCTCATGTTAATATTTGGTTATTTAGGTGAAACCAAAATAATTAATACGACAATGGGTGTCATTTTAGGATTTATACCATTTTTGATGTATTTTTACATGATATATGCAAATTATGTGCGTCAAACTACAACCGGATGGAAATTGTGTTTATACTTTTTCTTCTTTTGGTCTCTCTATGGAGTAGCAGCTCTTCTACCTTATTACCTTAAAAATACATTTTATAATATACTGGATTTATTTTCTAAAAATTTCTTTGGTTTATTTTTGACTTATATCATAGTGTTAAAAAAGTTTTTTAATTAAACACTTGGTATTTTGTATTTTTAATTTTTATCAATTGTTTTTATGTGGGGATGAATAAATAGATAAAAGCTATCCCAATCAAGATTTATTAATAAAGTAATAGCTGCTATTTTTAATAATATATTTGTTTTTGTATCTATTATAATGCCTTTTTTACCGCCTGGTCTAAACATTATAAAAATTAAAATTGCAAATAAAAAAACGAAGAGAAAATCCACTTGTTTTTTAATTATAACAGTATTTTCCATTTTTTTGTTATGATATTCACCTTCTTTGTAATTTTTATTACCATTATATTTGACGCTTATTTTTTTGTAGTACGATATAACCATACCCATAATTATAGAGGTAAATCTTAGAAAAAATAGAAAATAAATAAGGAAATCAAACACTTGCATTTCTATTTGTCTAATATAATTATATAAATATAATAATTATATTCATATAATATGAGCTTTTCAAACATTTTTAACAACAATTTAGTTGAAACGCCGGTTAACGTGGCCTATAAATTTAATACACATAGTGAATTTATTAAGAATATGAGAATGCCTACTTTCTCTCCTGTTTGTATTTTTTGTTCTTGTAAGGATTCCATTTCTTTGAACCAAGACGGATCTTTTAGACAATGTAAAAAATGCAATAAACAATTCAAAGCAACTTTTTCCAAAAGTTGCGCAAAACCCTAAAAAAGTCGGGATGAGTTTTTGGCTCCACCTTTCCCAAAGGTGGAAAAGGTTGATTATTTCGTTTTAACATGTTTATTAAAATAATATGTCAACAATCCTTGTAGCAAAGCGAAAAAGCACATCACTAGCAGTATTTTAACCAAATCTTTTTTACTAGGCAATACGAGTTTTGTTTCTTTATCACTAAATCTACCAATGTTATAGTGAATCAGACCCTCAAAAAAACTGACAAATAAAAATACTAAAAACGAGATAGCAATGATATGGAAGCCCGCACCTGAAATTATATACATTATATAATAATACAATGTTTATTTTTATTTATTAATATATGTAAAGGTATTTGGTTTAAAATATACAACTATTAAACAGTATAAATAAACAGTATAAATAAACACTATAAATAATAAATGAGTTTTTACGGATATAATTTCACATTAAGCAATGCTGGTGGTCTAGGTGCACTTATCTATGATGTATTATTAGCGTATCTTTACTCACAACAAATTGATTTACCATTTGGATTTGTTAAAGAAGGATATACTATACAAAGATTGAATGGTTCTATCATAGACGTAGATACTCCAGATATGTATTGGCATTCTTATTTTAAAACTTTTCCTATTATAAATCAAAATGATTGTCTAGAAACGTGGAATAAATTATTAGTAAATACATCTTTTATAAATACCGATATTGCATCATCTTCCGAAGCATTGATTAACAAAATCTTTATTTTACAAGATGATATTATAAATATAATAACGAAAAAAGTAGAAGAGACGCCATTTGACCCATCTACAGATATAGTTCTTCATATTAGACAAACTGATAAAATAACAGAATCCAATTTTTTACCCATTGAAAAATATGTAGACGAATGTCAATATGTATTGCAAAAATTTCAATCTGAAAAAAACCGAATATATATATGCACAGACGACCAATCTGTTTGTTCACAAATTAAAAACGAATTTATAAAAAGAAATGATAATATAGAAATTGTTTGGGACGATAAAGAACCCAAAGAACCTCTTCAAGAATTAAGATGGAATTCCAAACTAGAAAAAAGTAGAGCTCAAACAGAAACTTTGAATGCATTCAAAAATCTGTTTATAATGAAAAATGCAAAATATTTAATTGGTGGACGAGCATCCTATTTTTTTCGTATTGCTGAATTATTACGCTATCCAAAACCCACGTTGAATGTGAAAGATAGCGATAAATTCGGAATTGCTGGATATTCAGAGATTCCACATTGTATTCGTCCTTATATGAAAAAAACTATTCCTGATTTCATAACCAATATTAGCGACGAATTGTTATATCAATATTCCCAAAAATACAAAGAAGAGAAAATAATAAATATTCCCAAATTTATATCTGAAAAAGTATTGGAACAATGTCGTAACGAAATTGAAAATTATAAGTGGTGGTCCTATGCAACTATGCCTAACAATAATATTTTCCAACCTGAATACAACGAATTACTAACAAGTGAAAGAAACAATGAATGTCAAAGAAATTACGAAGACAAAAATTTTTGTTATAGGTATCAAACATGTTTAGGAGATCACTATGATACATGTATTTGTGTTAGTTGTAAATTGAGAGATACAATTAGTAGTTTTCAAGTAACTGATCTATTATGTAAAATTGTAGGTTGTCGTAACTTAATACCAGGCGAAATATTATTAACTAATTATGGGAAAGATGATTTTTTATCATTACACGAGGATAAAAAAAAGGGTGATATCGCCGTAACCTTTTCATTGAGTTATGATTGGTATCCTTGTTATGGAGGGATTTTACATTTTTGTGACGATGAAAACAACATTTATAAAAGTATTGTTCCCACTTTAGGTTCTCTAACTATTTTTGATTTGGATAACCAAAAAGGAAAAAAACATTTTGTTTCTAGTGTTAATGTTGCAAAAAATAGATATACGTTGGCTGCTTGGTATTTCTTTTTAGAGTAAAGAACATATTTTTATCTAGTAATCCCATTGATACTTACACACTTGAAGATTATACATAATTTATATCTACATATTTATATATAAATATATGGTATGTTCTGTTACTTGTTCCATAGCTACAGTTTTTATTATTGGAAAAATTTATTTTTATAATGCGACAACAAATAGTCAAGTTGTAAAGCATTATAGGGAAAAATTGCCTAATCACTTGAAACAATTGTATGATAAATTATCAAATGAACGTTTAAAAATTTCAATATATGGATATGTTTTAGGGTTTTTACTTTCGTTGTGTATAATTTTTTACAATTTGAGATCAAAGAGAGAAAAGTTAAACAACAAATCCGTTGTATGTATTGTTATAGCAACTTGTTTTCTTACAAATTATTTTTATTATAGATTGACTCCAAAAAGTGATTGGATGTTGAATCATATAAACAATGGAGAACAAGCCAAATTATGGTTACAAATGTATAAAACTATGTCTCTTTATTATCATACTGGGTTGGTTTTAGGAATAATAGCCGTTGGAATTTTAGCATTCGCTTTTAGATGTTAAAATAAGATTTTTTATACTTACTATATATTATATAGAATTATATATAGTATACAAATATAAGAATGACTGATAACAATAGATTAATTGATATTATTTCAGATAACATTGATTATGCTGAATATAAATTAACCGATGGTGAAAAAAAATGGATATATAAATTTATAAATGATTCGCGTGAAACTTTTGTTGATCTTGACTTAGATTTGCAAACCATTACAGAAGATAGATATATTGAAATTGATGATATTCCGACAATAATTAAAATAATTTCAGATGCTTATTATTTGGGCGCGTGTAAAAATGATATTTTTAACGCAGATAAATTGTTTGTTTTTATAAAATACTCAATATTTGTTATACTAGATTCTGAATTGCTTATTTTAAATGGAACCATTGATAAAGAAAGGTTGAACAATATCATTGATTCTTCAATGGCTTTATTAAATATGAATTTAACTAACAATGAAAGTGAAAATAATACAAAAAATTGTAACTGTTTTTCTTTTGGTAATTTACTCAAAATAGTTTTTTATCATAAAACAACTTAAAAATTCATTATTACTATAATATGTGATAAGACGAAATCTCTTAATGGCCTGAACGAAAGGTAAGATTTTATATCTTTTTATTATATCACTTATTATTATTATATAAATGTGTTTTTCAAAAAATGCGAGTATTGTATCATTCACTATTGGAATAGTCGGGGCAATACTATGTATTTCACTTGGAACTATAACCGATAAAATAGTAGGTTATTTTTTAGGTTATGTTGCTTTAATGCAATGGATAGAATACCTACTTTGGTCGCATCAAACATGCGACAATTACAACAGAGTAGTTTCAATAATTGGAATGTTATTGAATAACATGCAGCCTATAGTACTTGGTTTAATTATATTATTTTTTAATAAAAAAGTACGTCATCTTACTTGGTTTTATTTTTTTATGTTTTTGTATTTATATGTAGGAATTCCATATTCACTAAGTTTTATAGAAAATAAGCAAGTCCAATGCACTATAAAAAATAAACAATCAAAACATTTAGATTGGAATTGGAATTCAATGAATTATTATACATTGGTATATTTTATTTTTATTTTTAGTGAATGCATGATGTGCATTTTAGGAATTCCAAATCCTAATTACGGTTGGTTGTTTGCTTTCTTTATAGTATTTACATATTTAACTAGTGCTTATTTTTATTCAAGTAATGTTGGTGCGTTGTGGTGTTACTACACTGCATTTATACCATTAATATATTATTTTTCCACTTTACCTTTTAGAAAAAGGTAAAACCAAAAATCTACTTTTTCAAAAAGTAGAGCAAAACTTAAAAAATCTACTTTTTGGCTCCACCTTTTCTAAAGGTGGATTAGCTTTGTTAGCTCAGTTGGTAGAGCGTAAGGCTGTTAACCTTAAGGTCATAGGTTCAAACCCTATACAAAGCGATAATTATATTTAACATATTTTCATTTATTTAATGAGTAAATGAAAATTTTTTATTTTTGGAATTTTGAAATACATTCCCAAATCTTGGCGGATTCATCAATTGTAAAAACACCTCTTTTATGTGCTACATTTAAAAATCCTACCATAACGTTTAGAGCAACGTTTTCATCATTAATTGGAATATCAACTAGACGTATTTCTTTTTGTTCAGGTTGAGATTGTTCTTGTGCTGACTCTTGTGGTACTTGTACTGGTACTGGTACTGGTACTGGTGTTGCAGGCTCTTGTTGAATTGGTTGCTTAGTTTTTTTTGTCTTTTTAATTTGACTTACAGAGGTTTCCATATTTATAAATATTGTATGCTAATTTTTAAATTACTTTTTATACGTATTTTATTTTAAAATAAAAATGAAATTAATAAAACAAAAATAAATAAGTAACAGTTATTTTATAAAATGTCTAAACCTACTACTAATGTTAATGTTTCTGATTTTATTTATCAAACTGAATCTATGGTTCAATTTGATAAAGATATCGTTTCTGATGATTTCACAAATGCGAGTCCGCAAAACAATTATTTTGGTGTTATAAATTTAAAAATTAAAAAAATGGATCCTTCTATTCAAAAACGTCATTTTGTTTTCAATGTTGATTGTTCGGGTTCAATGAGCGATAGATGTAATGATGGTAGAACAAAAATGGATCATGCTAATCATACATTAATAAACATGATTAATTATTTTGCGGAGCATCCTGAACTTATGGTTTCTATAACAGTCATTGCATTTGACAGTTCTATTTATAATATTATTACAAACGAAGAAGTGAGAGAAGACAATTTGGATAAACTTATCCAAGATGTGAAAAAAATTAGACCTAAAGATATGACAAATATTGAAAAGGCATTGGTTACTTCTAAAGAGTATATTGCGAGCTATATTAACAATAACAATGAGGTATACGTTACTCACATTTTCATGACTGACGGAGATGCTACAACGGGCGAGATGGTTCCACTTAAATTAAAAGAAAATGTAAGTCCATTGGTTTCAAATATTTTCATAGGGTTTGGTATTGAACACAATGCATATTTACTAAAAGAACTTGCGAGTGATATTAAAAACAATTATTATTTTGTCGACGCACTTGAAAAAGCAGGTTTAGTTTACGGTGAAATTTTACATTCAATTATTTACAGAGTTTTAGAAAATACAAATATTTCGGTTGTGAACGGTTTGATATATGATTGGAAAAAAAATAATTGGGTTGATAGTATGGCTGTTGGTGATTTAATTAGTGAAACCAATAAAACTTATCATATTTTATCTGATAAACCAACTGAATTTGCATGCACATTTCAAACTACCCATTGTGTTACAAAAGAAATATTTGATTTTCCTATTCAAAATACAATTAAAAATGTAGATATGATTGAAGATGGGCTAGTTGATCTTACTCAATACAAATATAGACAACGAACTCAACAATTATTATTTGAAGTTAACGAGCATAATTTTAATAAAGTAAATTCGGATGATGACCCTTTAAAATTTAATAGATCTTATTATAATTATAATGATACTCACGATGATAATGATGACACGGATGATTTACATAATTCAATACAATTAAAAGAAAAAATGAAAGGTTTATTGAAAGAAATGCAAGAATTTTTGGACAATTTGCATGATAGAATGGTGTCAGCGACCGTGGATTCTAGTTTTATTAAGCTTTTATGCGATGATCTATATATATGTTTGAAAACATTTGATACCAAACATAGTGCTATGTTTTCCTGTGCGCGTCAATTATCACAGGGTGCTCAAAGAGCATATAGTGCGACATGTACTCCTAAGGCTCCAAGAAATGCACATGTTTTTGACGTAGCAAACTTTGGGAATCCTATAATTAAAAGATCAAATGCAGGAAATTATAACTATGATGACGATAATTCATTTATTTCAAAATTTCCTGATTTTGATGATGATGAATTGAATAATGACAATTTTAATAAAGAATTTTATCAAATAATTAATGATGATGACATGGAATACAATTTGTCTAGTGATGGTGACAATCCATATTCAACGTTATCTATTTTGGATTTAATGCGTTCATGTAGTAATAGTAGTAGTACTAAATAAAAATAATTTATAAACCCCATAAATATTTCCAAATTGGACTAACCCCTTTTTTCTCGCCGCGTACGTTTAGTTCAAAAGGACAATTATAATTTGGTGGATTATTTAGTGCCTGACAAGGGTCGCACGGACCTTTCAAAAAAGAAAATCCTGGAATTAAATTTTCCAAATTATTATAATCCACTGGACTAATTTTTTTAACGTGATTGTATAATATTCCATCATTCCCCCTGTGCTCTATTTCTTGCAACGACAGTTCGCCAGATTTATTCCATGATGTATCATTATTTTTGTTATTATAACCACATTTTATGATATTGTTATTTTTTGATATTTGTTTAGAATTGTATGCGTAATCTCCCCATCCACTTGGTAAATCTTCATATGGATTACTTTTACCTGTATTTATACTGACACCATTTAATAAAAACTGACCTTCTTTTGCCTGCCACGATAACATTTGTGAAATAGCTTGTCCATTATAAATTGTACTTATTGTGTTGATTGCATCTTCTGGACTAGTTCGCACGTAAGGATTTTTGTTTAAGGCTTGTTTGTATAAATTTTTTACTTGTTCACTCCACGGCCAATGACCATGTTGATTAAAATAATCTACATCTTCTTGGGTTGCTTGTTTTTGTATTTCAGGCGCATTGAATACGACTTTAGGATTAATGAGTTTTTGAATTTCTAAAAATTTATTTGTAGATTCTTGATTCCAAGTAAACCCTTCTTTTTGATTTGCATGTGAATATAATGATAAAGTCAAAAATCTGTAAATTATAATAAATGCACATAGTAGTATCATTCCATAATACAAGTTTTTAAAGCTTACTAGGATAACGAAAAGTATTAAAATTGCTTTACCTAAAATTGTATTAAATAAATTAACAAAAATATTTGGTATAAGATACAAAACTATCCAAATCGCTATTAAAATAGCAATTAATCCTATAATTAATAATTCGTTTTCATTCTTATTACCGAACTCTTGAATTTTTTCACTTATTTTATTAAAATTAATATTCAATTTCATATTATGTTATTGTTGTTTGTATATATATTTTAAAATATAATAATAATTCACTCATTATTATATTTGAAGGTTGACGTTTTTGTTTTTGTTTTTGTTTTATTTAATTACCAGTAGAACCAAATCCTCCTGAACCGCGTTCTGTTTCACTTCCCAATTCATACACTGCATCTACTATTTCCACATAAATAGGAATTAATCCTGGGGCACAAATTTGTAGCAACCTATCATTTACTTTGGCATAATAATCAGCATCCATATCATTATTTTGTATCTCTTTATCAATATTTACCACATCAAACATTCCGATCAAATTTCCACGATACCCGGAGTCAATGATACCAACACTATTGGCTAAACGTAATTTTGTTTTAGATAAACTTGACCTTGGATACATGTAATAACCCGTATTGAAGATTTTACCTGTATCGCAATACATTTGTGCGGAACATTTTACTTTGAAATCAACTTTGTTTACAGGATTTGTATTCCAACCTGTTCCAAAGAAACGAATTGTTTCACCCCATTTATCTATTTCAAGAGGGTCTTCATGTTCTGGTAAAAATAAATCAAATCCGGCGTCAATATATTTGTTATTTAATAAATTGTTGTTGTGACGGTCAACCGCTGCATAATACATGTTTTTTAGATTATTTGATCCAGCAATAAATATTTTTAAATGCATGATTTTATCATATTTATTTAAAAGTTGTGTTAAAAATTGATTCGGTTGCGTTTGTGTTAGAGTTGACATATACAATATACAAATTATATTTTTATATTGTATGTTATTTTTAAGCCCTTTTTCCACCTTTTTCCACCTTTTTCCACCTTTAGAAAAGGTGGAGCCAAAAAACAAACATTTTGGGAGGTTACCTTTTCTAAAAGTTGCTTTGTTATTTTGCGCAACTTTTTATAAAAGTTGCTTAGTTGACTTGAGCGTTGTCTCCATTTGTATACCATTCTGGTGGAGCAACATAATAAGCTTGTAGTTGATTACATGTGCTTCCATTTGTTGCATATGGAAATGGTTTTTGTTTACCAGTAGGGTCTGCGCATTTACGTTGAACTCTTGCGATCTGTTCACTAGCATCCAAAGGTTGATATAATCTTTTTGTGTAAAGTGAATTTCTTGCTACATCATTGTATTTAAAAAGAGCTGGTGTTGTATGACAAGTTGTACCACCACCATTTCTAATAAAACCCACGTATTTTTGTGTGTTATTGATGTCCTCAACGCAAATATTAGCTACTGTTAAATCATGTAAATAATTTCCTTGACTTTTTGTATCTGATTGGGTTGTTTGTCCATAATTTGGTTGGACCCAATAATTAGGGTATTGACCATAATAAGCCCATTTATATTTTTTTCTCAGCATTGCAAAATTGGATATAACAGTAGGTTTAACAAATAAGTTTTGTTGACCTAATACGATTACTTCATTTACATTGTACACTGGTTGACTAGGAGTATTAAATTCAGCAGCTCCTCGTCGTGTTCCTAATTGAGAACCGCTTCCTCTTGGAAAAATCCCTCTAAAAGGAGTACCATTTTTTGAAAATCTATATGTTTTTCCAACGTATCCAACATTTCTATGAGACCCATTTAAAGAAAAGCCTTCTGTGGCTGGTGAATTCAATGCAATAGACAAAAAATTTGTAGAATTACCAAATGGTCCTTGTGGTAAAAATATTCCACCAGGTGGTTTACCCGAAATTTTTGTAGCACTTGAATATCTATTAATTGATTTTTTTTTAAAAGTTGCGAGTGACATTATAACATATTATGAGATAATATGTTATAAATATAAAATTTTATTATTGATTTTTACACATATAATAAAAATCTTTTACATGGGTTTGTTTGTAAACAACGATCTAAAAAATAATACAGCTTAGTGCCTTTAATTGCATTCGTTTTAATATTAATGTCATTTATTAATTTATACGGTATATTATTGTTATTAGTGTTATTAGTGTTATTAGTGTTATTAGTGTTATTAGTGTTGTTATTATTTTCATAAAGTTCTTCTGTTTCATTAGATAAATTACTTGAAACAAATAATCCTAAACTATAAAAAATTGTTCTATAATTTATTATAATTGGAATAGATGAAGCTTTTTGCAATTCAGGAGATAAATATCCAATAGTTTTTGAAATAGGACTATAAATGTGAATATCATTATTTTTCACTTCCTTTAAATGTTCACTTGATAAATATATAAATTTACAATCGTCAATTACGATAATATTATCTGATGTCAACGTATAAAAACATTTTGATTCATTTTCCAATAAGTAGTGCAGTTGTTTTATCAAAGAATTAATTAATCTTAAAATTACTATATAATTCAATTGGTACGTATTATTTTTTATTTTTTGTTCTTTTTTAAATTGTGTAAATGATTTTATTGATGACGCTTTTATAATTAGTGAATAATTATTGTTATCATTAATTATATTACCGCTGTTTACAATATTTATCTTAAGGATTGAATGAAATAATGACAACGGATTATTTATTTTACTATTATTGTTGTTATTATTTTTTATGCAAAATAATGTTGGTTTTTTTCTATCTTGATAAATACAAAATTCATTCAGTGAATTTATTATATCCATTATAAATAAATAATTTTATATATTTATTTTGTTTTTATCTAATATCTGAATTGCTAATAAATGGACTATAACATAATAAAGGCATTGATTCATAAATTTTAATAGTGCTATTAGTGTAATTTAATTGTTGTATCATCCAATGGTCTAAAGCAGTTGTTATTATTTCAGAAGTTTCAAATTTATTGATCAACATTTTTGCGGTGTTTTTTGATAGAATATAACTGTGAGTAGTTCTACAAAAATCATAATAATATTCCGGCGTAACATTTTTATGTTGTATTACATTTTTTGAAATTTGAATATAGTTGTTTTCATTCATTTTGTAGTCGGCGTCAAATTTACCACCTATAAAAGCAACGTCACAATCCTCGGGAATCCCTGAGATAAATTTTTTATATTTACTTAAAAAATTGTTGCATAAATTAGCATCGTCTTCAAAAATTAATCCATAATCTATATCATTATCAACAAGATGACGCCAAATTCGCAAATGACTTATAAAACAACCTTTTTCACCTGGTAAAAAATTTACAAATTTTTCTAATAAATTTTGTTCATTCATATTTTCATTTTCTATATTCTTACCATCAAACCCATATATAACATTTACATTTCGTAGAGGACAATTATCTAAAAAATTTTTTAATCTTTCAGTACGTCTTTTTAAATTTATAACAAAAGTTAACGGTTCTATAATCATAGAAATCTATATTTATACTTATATTTATATTTATATTTATATTATTATATTTTTATAAATATAATTATTAATTATTAATTAGACTTCTCTTCACACATATCAATGCATTTTTTATCGCCTTCATTAAAATCCGGTAAAATACAAATATTGTCTATTAATTTGTTATCATTTATATTAATATACAAATTGGGGTCAAAGTTTGTGTCGCCGTGATTTACATTAGATTGAAAAACAGAAACGTGGTTCGTTTTTAATTCAGAACAAATATACATTTCAGGTGACAAATAACCATTGTTTATATCGTTTAATTTAATGACATGTTCTGATCTTGACCACCAATAATTTCCACTATAATGTTTCTTTGGAAAATTTTTTAAATTAACACCAACACAATCATAATAATTCAAAAATTCAACTGATAATCTCCACTTGTATATTGTAAAATAATCACATAATTTTCTCCAATCTTTATAACACCTTTCATTTCTTGATACGCTCTTTGAATGCATATAATAAATGTAATAAGGGGCATCATCTATGTATTTTTTAAAATTATTTATAGCAAATTTTTCAAAACTATTTTCATGTGTTGACACTATTATAATTTTATCAAATTTTTTCAATAATTTGATACATTCATTATCAATCGTATTTTCTATATTGCTAATAAAACATATTATCTTATCTGTTACACTGTATAAATCACTTTCTATTAAGGCATTTACTTGTTCATTTACAATATTTAAATAATTACCCATACAGCAAATAAAATATACACCGTATATTTTACGTGTTTTAACAAAATTATTTTGCATTGATTTTTTTACATTATATTTAATGATTTCAATATTATATTCTTCTGGTAGTATAGTTTTTTGATATAAGTTATATGGAGAATGATGTAACGATAATAAATATCTTTTATCTGTTCTAGATAAATCTCCAATTAACCAATGCTCATAACTATACCTATCAGACGATTTTATTATATTTGGTAAACTCTTAATATAATATGAATTTGTCCACCAAAAATTACCTGAATAGTGATTTCTATTTTTATTTTCATCATCAAAATAATATTGTTGGTTTACGCCAACGCAATGATATCTGTTTAAAGATTGCAAACATATATCATGTTTTTCAATTAAAAAATATTCAAGATATTTTCTCCACTCATAAGAATGAGGTTTTTGTAATACACCTTTTACGTGAATATATAAAATTTTAACATTAAAGTTTAACTTATCGGACATATATTTTATTAAATTCATTGAAGGATACTCGTTTTTCAAACAATTTGACGACGCGTATATTAATTTAATTTTATAATCTAAAAAAGGTAGTTTTATTTGTTTTCCTAATGCAATAATAAAAATGTAATCTAGTTTATCATATAATCCACACCCTTTAATATATTTTATTTGATTCGTTAAAATATCCAACCCATTATTTATATTAACAAAATTTATAAAACAAATATTTTTACAAATTAAATTTTCATAAATATTTTTAATATCAAAATTATAATTATCGCTTTCTGGATTTATAAGTTTTGACAATTCAGGAATACAATTATATATTTTTGGATATGTTACAGGAATATTCTTATTTTCAAACCATATTGAATCGTTATTATTAATATTATTAAAAATATCTAGTATTTTATCAATGTTTTCTTCTTCAAATGGAAAACAATTATCATAATTTATTAATCTTTCGGTGTATGCACCTATATTATTATATATAATCGGTAAACCACAGTGAAGTGCTATTGATAAGGTAAAAGAATATGTTTCTTCAAACACTGACAAAAATATAAAATAGTCTATATCATAAGTCTTAATCATTCTGAAAATATCGTTGTTATTGTATTCACCTGTAATTATTAAATTATCAAAATAATTATGATAATTTCCAAAAATTATAAATTTGTGGCTTAAATGGTCATTATTAAATTTTTGTATTATTTTTTGCGCAAGATCTCTACCTTTATGTTGACATCCAATGTCACCTATAATTCCTATATTATAACTTTTTTTTTTAATTGGAAAAATTCTTCTGTTATAATAATTTATATCTGGAACAGAATTGAGAATTATAGCGTTCTCAATAGTGTTCAAATATTTTGAATAATTATTGAAACAGTTGTTGCTATTAAAGATTACTTTTTTGAATATACTAAACAACTCTTTTGTTCTCTCTATTTTCTTTGAACACGGTATTAAATTGTGATTTTTAATAGGATTTGGATTGGATGGGAATAAGTAACAATAATCATGAACTATCAAAATCTTTATTTTGGTATTAGTTATCTTCAATTTATTTATAATTGATTTATTAATCTTATATTTTGAAGTGGCTAGGTCAAAATACAATAAATGATGACTAATTACTATAGCATTTTTTAAAATATGTAAATTATCAATATCGTAATTTTTATCTTTAATTTTTATTATATTTTCGGAAACAATATTAATAACAATGTGTTCAAACTTATTGTAAATATTTTTTAAATTTTCTATATAAACATTTGTTCCGCCGTTAAAATTGTGTGTGATGTGGATGATTGTATTCAATGTATTTACGATAATGTTTTCTTCTAGTTTATATGAAAGTTTGTTATAAAACCCAATATTATTATAGTGATCTAAAATTTGTAAATATAGTTCATCATCTTTTTTTTCATTATTTTTTACTATTTCTTTTAAAATAGGTTTGTTAATTTTAATATAAGTTTTATAATTAAAATCACATGGAACATTTTCAAATTTGTATCTTCTTTTTTCTTTATGCCCATAATTCAAAAAATGGTCAATAGCACATTTTTTAATATATTTTTTATCTTTTTTATCTGTACTACCACTAATATCTTTATTTAAATAAATATATATTTTCCAATTAAAATCTTTGGGCAAATTCATTATATGTATTTATTTACATAATTATTATATTAAAAAATACAATATTGTTATCTAAATAAATTATTAGTAAAATATTCCATGTTTATAATATCATTAAATCTTGTTTCATTTGCTTCATAACTTAAGTGTCTATTTCTATAAAATATATAATTATCTGATATCTGTGAAATATGAGTTGATTTTGTATCTACCATGGTTAATAATCCACTTGATATTCTTTGTGATGCTTCTAAAACGTGTGGTTTGAAGGTATTAATATAAACACCTATAGCTAAATCATCTACTAAATCGTATCTTAATTTATCACTATCTCTGCAAATATCCTCTACCATATCTTTTGAAAAAATTATGCCTGTCCCTTGTGCATAAATTGTACCAAAAAGTGAATTATCAAAAATACCATTTTCATATGACATCCATTGTAAATTTAAATAATTACTGCTACCATAAAATTCAGTTTTGGGTATAAATTGTAATATTTGTTTTAATTTATTTATATTTATAACAGTTGATACATTTGTTCTTATCAAAAAATCAATATTATGATTTTGTATTATGTATTTCATAGAAACAATCGTTTTATTTAAAATATTTAAAAGAGATTCTTCACCTTTTACATATAAAAAATTGTCTACCACTTCTAAATCGTTTGTTTGTTCATTACTCATTTGACAAAAATAAAATATAATTTCATTTTTGAATTTATCTAAATATTCTTTTTGTATCTGCATCATTTTTTTATAATCTTCGTTATCAGAATAAATTATCAAAATACATACTTTCATTTACTTTAAGATTATAAATTAATTTCATATGTTTTTAAGCTATTTTCTAATCCTAATAACTCAATATTTAAACTTCTCAATAACTTATTGTCCCCAGAATAATTTTTGTTTAGAGTGGTTGAATCTAGAATATTAATCTTGGTTGAATCATTAATTATTAAATTTGCTATTTCAGATAACTTGTATTTTTTTTCATAACAAATATTAATTGTTTTTATCAGTTTTTCTGGAAAACACACATTATCAAAGTAATACTTTATTATTTTTACAAAATCATCTTCATAAACGAAATCAAAATATTTATCTTCAAAAATAGTTATCTCAGTATTATTTTTTTTTGCATTGAAACAAGTCTTTATAAAACGGTCGGGTTCTTCATTTGTATGAAATATATTAAAAATTCTAAAATTGTATACATTATCGTACTGTAAAGAACGTTGATATATGAGATATTTTGAAAATCCATAATAATCTGTAGGAATTGTGTATATATCTGATTCTTTTCTATCTAATATGTCCGTGTTTCTATCATATATTGTTGCAGAGTCAAAATTGATAATCATTTTAAATTTATTTGAAAATTTTAACAAATTTTCAAGCATCAATAAATTATTGTGCGTAACATCGCCATTTTCTTCTTTTGTTCTTCTTCCTCCTAATATTGCTGTATGAACTAATATATCAAAAAGATTTTCGCTAAGATATTTTTCAATATCAACCTGATCTAATACATTTAAATCACTGCGAGATAAATTTGTTATTTCACATGACTCAGACGATAAATTGCGTTTGATCATTTTAGCAATGTTACCGTTTCCTCCAGTAATTAAAACTTTCATTTTAAATAAAGAATATAATATTATATTATACTAAAAATTTTAATTTAGTATAATATATATAAATTATGAGTAGTTACAAAAATAATAATTCACTAAATGTTTTTGTTTGGGATAATGATTCAATTGAATCTGAATCTTGGGAATATGATCAAGATGTTAGCGATCACAACGATCACAACGATTCTGATGATGATGAATCTCTTGACTATGATCAAGATGTTAGCGATCACAACGATTCTCATGATGATGAATCTCTTGACTATGATCAAGATGTTAGCGATCACAACGATTCTGATGACTATGATCAATATGTTAGCGATCACGACGATCACAGTGATTCTGAATCAATAATAAATGAGGATTTACACGATGATTCTAATTACGTGGATAGTCAACGTTTAAATAGGGTAAATAAAAATATAATTATCTATGCTCACAGAACATTTTTTTTGTCAGATGGTGGTATAGTAGTTCAATATTATTTAGCTAGTATTTTAGATTCTATGGGAATTAATGTTAAAATATGTAATGTTCATGATAATAATGCAAAAAATGACTTATTTAATAAATTTATTACGGTTGATGAAATAAGTAACAGTGTTGATTTTGAAAATACAATCGTAATATATTGTGAAGGAGTAATTGGTAATCCATTAAAAGCTAAATACGTTGTGAGATGGATGTTAAGTAAATTAGGTCAAAACGTTCCGGTGGATTTTGTTGATACTTGGGATAATAACGAACTAATATATTTTTTTAATAGTGAAATGGATATTATTGATGATAATATTTATGATGCTAAATATTTATCATTGTTTTATATAAATCCAATTTTTAAAAATAATAATCTTGATCGTAATGGACTATGTTTTACTATAAGAAAACGGCTCCACGATTATTTGACGATACACGAACAAGATTCTTTTGAAATTACTAAAGAACATTCTCAAAATGACTATCTTGATATTTTTAATAAGCATGAAAAGTTCATTGCATATGATCCGTTAACTTTTTTATCAATAATAGCTATAAAGTGTGGGTGCATATCAATTATTTGTCCGATACAAGGAGTTTCTAAAAAAGAATACTTTAAAATGACTGCATTTTATGATTATATGGTTGAAAAAAATATTGATTCTATTTACGGACTCGCTTATGGTAATAGTGAAGATGAATTAAATTACGCAAAAGCTACATTACATTTATTTGAAGAACAATTAATAGATATAAATAATTGGTTTATTGGAAAATATATTAATAATTTTGTTAATGATATAATTAATTGGAATAGTTGCAATAATACTTTATTTAATTATAAAAATTATTTTATACAAATGCAAATGAAAAAAGAATTACACGATGAATTTGATATTGATTTTTATAGAACTTATAATAGTGATTTAAGTGACATGAGTATTTTGTCATTAATTAATCACTACAGTAAATGGGGGAAAAATGAAGGACGTGTTACTTCACAAAAACAGTTGAATGAATTAATTGCTTCAACAGGTCAACCTGATTTTGATCTTGATTTTTATAAAAATTATCATAAAGATTTAAGCAGCTTTCATGTTTGTAAATTGGTTGAACATTACAATAAATGGGGGAAAAATGAAGGACGTGTTACTTCACAAAAACAGTTGAATGAATTAATCGCTTCAACAGGTGAACCTGATTTTGACGTTGATTTTTATAAAAATTATCATATTGATTTAAGCAGCTTTCATGTTTGTAAATTGGTTGAACATTACAATAAATGGGGGAAAAATGAAGGACGAATTATATCACAAAAACAATTGAAACAATTTATTGTTTCAACCGGTCAACCTGATTTTGATGTTAAATTTTATAGAAATTATTATACTGATTTAAAAGACTTTAATATTCGTAGATTGATACATCATTATAATAATTGGGGGAAAAATGAAGGACGTGTTACTTCACAAAAACAGTTGAATGAATTAATTGCTTCAACAGGTGAACCTGATTTTGACGTTGATTTTTATAAAAATTATCATAAAGATTTAACTAGGTTTCACGTTTGTAAATTGGTTGAACATTACAATAAATGGGGAAAAAATGAAGGACGATTTTTCTGTGAGAAACAATTGAAACAAGAACAATTTGATGAATTAATTGTTTCAATTGGAAATGTTAATCCAAATTTTGATCCTGAATTTTATACAATGTTCAATAAAGGATCACATGTTATTGAAAATTTCCAAATAGTAAACGATAATTATTTTACATACGATTTTACAGTTGGAGAAGATTATAATTATGGTAAAATTAATATTCTTGATAAAAATTTAATACATTGTCATCATCATTTTAGAACAATTGATAATTTTGCAGATTTATTAGAATATAACAAAAAATATATTAAAAAATATTATTTTTTTAACAAAGAAAGTTTTTATAGATATTATAACGATTTTGATTATGAATATTACAAAAACAGATATTTTAATGATAACAATGAAATAACTGAAAATGAAGTTCTATTTTATTATCATAGTAAAGGTAAGTACAAATGTCATGTTGTTAATAATAAAATAACTTTTGTTGTATACTCACCCCCTTATGATATTAAATGCGGTGGTATACTTGTAATGCATTATCTTGTTAAATTAATTAATGAAATATATAATAATAAATATCAAGCAAAATTATTTATGGTTAATAATATTAGATATGATAATCCATTTTGCAATGAGTTTGCAAGAATAGATGAAATAAATGATAATACTATTGTTATTTATCCTGAAATTGTTAGCGGTAATCCATTAAATGCTAAACACGTAGTAAGATGGATCCTATTAGAATTAGGAATAGAAATGCCGTTGGATCATTATAAAAAATGGGGTTTAAATGATTTGGTTTATCATTGGGAAACAAAAGAAAATACTACAAATTATAAACAATTATCTTGTCCTTTTATGAATCCTATATTTAAAAATGTTAATAATGCAGAAAGAACAAAAACTTGTTATTTAGTAAAGAAAGGACCGTTAATACACAAAAATATTAATTATATGCACCCACCAAACAGTGTATGTATAGATAAATTGTCATTGCAAGAAATTAATAATATATTCAACGAATGTAAATTTTTTTATACATACGATGCAAATACAGCATATATTATTTATGCTACTATTTGCGGATGTATACCAATTATCTATCCTATTGACGGTATTAGTGAAAAAGAATATTTTAAAAATAGAATGTATAATTTTCATGACGTAATTTATAATAAAGCAATCGTTTATGGAAATGATGCAAATAAAATAAATTATATTTTAGAAAACAAATTGAATGAGAATAATAAAGAATATTATCAAAAATTATTTGATTTATATCAAATAACAACTATTAGTAAATTTTTAGAAGAAATGTATTTACATATAGATAAAAATTTTCAATTAAATAATACAGTTAAAGAAATATTTCTTTCAGACATTATTTAATATTTTTTTGTTATATTATATTATAATGTCAGTCGCGAATAAAAAAATTTGGTATGCTCCAAATAAAAAAGAAGCATATGGTGATGCTGAAATTAAAGCTGTAGTTGATTGTTTGAATGATGGTTGGTTGGCCGGGTTCGGACCTAAAAGTGTTCAATTTGAAAAAGAAGTTTCGGCATTATTTAGTAAAAAATGTGGCCTATTTGTCAATAGTGGTTCTTCTGCAATTATATTAGGTTTAAATGCATTGAATTTGGAGCCAGGAAGTGAGATTCTTACTGCTGCATGCACTTTTTCAACAACAATTGCTCCAATTATTCAATGTGGGTTGAAACCTGTATTCTGTGACGTTGAAATTGGAACCTATGTTTCATCACCACAACAAGTCTTAGAAAAAGTAACTGATAAAACTAAGGTTATCATTCTACCAAATCTTATTGGTTCAAAGCCTGATTGGGCTGAAATTAGAAGATTAGTAGGTCCTGATATTATTTTATTTGAGGATTCGGCAGATACCATTACTGCAACACCTGAAACAGATGTTGCAATTACAAGTTTTTATTCAAGTCATTTAATTACTGCATGTGGATCAGGAGGAATGGTAATGTTTAATGAAGAAAAATATTTGAAGCGTGCTACTATGTTTAGAGATTGGGGTAGAATTGGCGATAATTCAGAGGATGTAAAAACACGTTTTGAATATAGTATTGATGGTATTCCTTACGATTATAAATTTTTGTATGGAGCCGTTGGCTATAATATGAAATCTTCTGAAGTAAACGCTGCTTTTGGATTAGTTCAAATTGCAAGGATAGAAGAAATTAGAGAGAAAAGAAGAACTATTTTTAATAGATATATTGAAAATTTAAAGGATGTTTCTGAAATTTTATTGCCTATTAATACATTTAATACTGATTGGTTAGCTATTCCTTTTATGACAAAAGATAGAATGTCATTATTAACATTTTTAGAAGAAAATAATATACAAACTCGGGTTTGTTTTGCCGGTAATGTAACCAGACATCCAGTATATCGTCAATATTTAGAAGAATTTCCTAATTCAGACCGTATTATGGCTGAAGGGTTTTTACTTGGTTCTCATCACGGTATGACAGTTGAAGATTGCGATTATGTTTGTGACAAAATTAAAGAATATTTTTTAATGCAAACTAAAGAATAAGTTTAATACTTAATTTTATAATTATTATTATTATGTATTAAATAATGATTATAGGAATATTGGCTTTGCAAGGAGCTTTTATAGAACATAAATATATTTTGGATAAATTACAAGTGAAAAATATATTAATTAAAAAAGCCGAAGAAATATGTCTGTGTGACGGTATTATTATACCAGGAGGAGAAAGCACAGCAATGTCTATTATAGAAGAAAACATATTTGAAGAATTAAAATTATTTATAAAAAAAAATAAACCTGTTTGGGGAACATGTGCAGGAATGATATTATTGTCTAATGAAATTTTAGGTAAAATAGATAATCAAAAACATATAGGTGGTTTAGACGTTACTATTCAAAGAAATTTTTTTGGGTCTCAACAGCAAAGTTTTATAAAAAATATTAAATATCCAAAAGAATTTAATAAAGAAGGTGAGTATCCTGCAATTTTTATCAGAGCGCCTATAATAAAAGAAGTTTACAATAACACTAGAGTGCTAGCAATTTGTGATAAAAATATTGTAGCTGTTCAACAAAATAATATATTAGGAACATCGTTTCACCCAGAATTGTCTAGTGATTTTTCTTGGCATGAATATTTTATTAGTTTAATCAACAATAGCGAATTATAAATACATAATCATATAATTTAAAGAATTTAAAGATATGATTATGTATTTACGTATAATCATATGTCAGATAGTATTGTTTTAAAAAGAGGACTAGCTCAAATGTTGAAAGGAGGTGTCATTATGGACGTTGTAAACGTAGAAGAAGCAATTATTGCTCAAAGAGCAGGAGCAGTTGCAGTTATGGCATTAGAAAGAGTTCCTTCTGATATACGCAAACAAGGAGGAATTGCTAGAATGAGTGACCCTGAAATGATATTACAAATTAAAAATGCTGTTACTATTCCGGTTATGGCAAAAGCTAGAATAGGCCATATTGTTGAAGCACAAATATTACAAGCTTTGAACATTGATTTTATTGATGAAAGTGAAGTATTAACAATGGCAGATGATGAAAATCATTTGAATAAACATAAATTTGAAATTCCTATTTTGTGTGGATGTAAAAATTTGGGTGAAGCTTTAAGACGTATTAGTGAAGGAGCGACAATGTTGCGAACAAAAGGTGAAGCAGGAACTGGAAATGTTTTACACGCTGTAAAACACGCAAGATCTATCCAAAGTGAAATTAAAAGAGTTCAAACTATGGACGAAGATGAATTGTTCAAACTTGCCAAAGAGTTACAAGTATCTTACGATTTATTAAAAGAAGTGAAACAATTAGGCAAATTACCTGTTGTAAATTTTGCAGCTGGAGGAATAGCTACACCAGCTGACGCTGCATTAATGATGCAACTAGGTATGGATGGTGTTTTTGTAGGTTCAGGTATTTTTAAAAGTTCAGACCCCGAAAAACGAGCTAGAGCAATTGTTCAAGCTGTTACACATTATAATGACGCAAAAGTAATTGCTGAAGTTAGTAGAGATTTAGGAATTGCGATGAGTTAAAATGATATTTTTATATAAAATTAATAATCTTTATTAATATTATAAAATATGAATAGAACTTTTATTAGTGATTATACTTATCAAAATGAAACATGGAAATTATATCAACTAGAAGAAGCTGAAATATTAAATTATTTTAGTAAAAGTAATTTAAATAATTTAACTAATGATGATTTAAAATTATATGATTCTGAAGATGTTAATTGTTATTGTATGAATAAATCTAATAAAATAATTTATTCTATTTTAGACAAAAAAGAAATTAAAATTTTATGTGCTATTGATAATCAATTTTATGATGTATATGATGTTATTTTTAATTATAAAGATGCTCCAGTTGTTTTATTATATTGTAATGAAAATGACCCATTTATATGTTTACAAACTTCTTCTTATATGGATATACAATATTTAATTTATTTAAATAAAAAAGAAATACTAAGGATTTCCAATAGTTGTTGTGATCATAATTATTATTTTGATAATTTATTCTATTCTATAAACTATTCATCTAGAGAATTATACACTTTAGAAAAAAAATTAAATTTTAAAAAATTTTTATTTTTTGGTTTTAATTTTAATATGGGTCATCAACTATGGAATGAAATTTCTGGACTATCAATTTTTTTAGAAAATAATTTATTTTATGATAAAATAGAAGGAATTATTATTGGTCCTTATGATTATTTTAATGTAGAATTATATTTGAAAAATAATTTTAATTTTAAAATATTTAAATTTGAAGATGTATTTAGTAAATGTAGTTATAATTGTAATATAAATTTAAAAGATATATTTCCTATATTTTTGAATAGTCATTATATTGATTATAAAGTAACAAATATTTTGAATTATGTATATAATAATTCAATTGAAGAAGAATATAAAGAGGAAGAAAAATATAATCATGAAAAAGTGTTAGAAATATCATATAATTTGAGAACAGATAGAAGAGCTTTAATTAATCAAGATGAATTTTTCATAAATTTAACTAAAAAAATTTTGATCGATTATAAGGATTTTGATTTAATTATAGTTAATTTAATAGGTTATACAAAATTTAATATAAATCATTTAGATATTGAATATGAAGAATGTTTAAAGCAAAATAATATTGTAAGAATAATATTAGATTTTTTTCATGATAACCCAAAGGTAGTATTTAATAATTTAGTTGGAAAATCTTTTTATGATGTACGTAAACAGACAATTAAAAGTAAAATTACTGTTTCTCCTTTAGGTACTAGTGTTGGTAATTTAATTAACTATATATGGAATACTAAATTAATATTTTTTGGTCCCAAAGAAGCATATCAATGGAAAAATATTACTTATGATGTATTAAAAAACTATGATATAATTTTTGCTCCAATTGAATGTATTACTACAGATAATGGATTACAAGGACCATTTAATATAGATTTGGATTTATATTATGATTTTTTTAAAAATAAACTGAACGAATTATTATAAACTATTTGTTAAAATTTGAAACTCAGAATTTATAATAGTAATAATGAATATAAAATAAATCGCTCAATTAATAAAAGAAAAAGGTAAGACAATTTTAAATTGAACTTAAAAATATAAAATTGTCATTTAAAGAAATAATATGTGAAATTTATACTATTTATACTTTTATACTAATTATATTTGATATAAATCACAAATATAATAAAATATTTTACTATTTATATTACACTCAATATAAATTATTTTTGAATTCTAAAAATTTATTTCCATTTGCATTATAATCTGGATTATAACCGGATAAATTATCAATTTTATATTCATATGTGAAATTTTTACCACATGATAATTTTTTTATAAAATCTTCCAAAGATAAATCTTCATCGCCAACAAAATTGAAAACATCAAAACCTTGTTTCATATTATTTATTATTAGAATAATACGTTTTGCCATTTCTGTTATTTCTAACCACCGTTTTGTAGCTTTACTAGTAAGTATAAAATGAGGATTTTCTTCTGTATCAAATTTTTTTTTGATTATTGATGGAAAACGTTCTGGTTGGCAATATGGACCATAAGTATTTAATAATCTAATACAAACACTTGAAATACCATATGAATAATAATATGCAGAACACATATGTTCACATGAAACTTTTGATGCACCATACATATTTCTTGATATTAACATATCTTTTTCAGAACTTTCAGATGTAGCAAAACCATATACTTCAACTCCACTCATGAATATAACTTTTAAACATTTATTTTTACGTGCGTACTCTAATATATTAAATGTTGTAATTATATTATCACTTAAAGCTGAGGTTGGGTTTTCAATACAAGATTTAGAAGATGGATTTCCACCAGCATGTATAATTACTTCATAATATTCATCAGATGATAAATCATAAATTTTATTAATATGTTTAGGTATATTTTCTTCATTTTTATTAATTAAACAAGTTATATACCAATCTGTATTATTAATTACTTCATTTAGAATATTAATTCCAACGAAACCATTTGCTCCAGTTAAAAGTACTTTCATTATATAAATGACTATAAATATTATTTTTTAAATATTATTTTTTAAATATTATTTTATAAATATATATTATAAATATAATGGATGAATTAGTTGTTAAATATAATGATATATATTGGCCAAAGTATGAACAATATATTGAAATAACACCTGAATCTTGCCCAACTAGTACAACAGCTTACCAATTAATGCATATTTATCAAAATTGTCCAGAAGATATAAGTAAATATTGTGAAAATAAAAGAGTAATTATACAGGCTGGTGGAAATGCTGGTTATTACGTAAAAAAATATGCTGAATTATTTGATTATGTATATACATTTGAACCAATTCCGTTATTATTTTATTGTTTAAACAAAAATGTTAATACAAATAACGTTTATAAATTTAATTGTTGTTTAGGAGATACAAATGAATGTGTTAATATGACAGATGCTTCTGAAACATTAGGTCACGGAGGTTCTCATGTTAATTTAAATGATGAAAAAAAAATTGTACCTACATTAAAAATTGATAACTTAAATTTACCAATATGTGATTTAATACAACTTGATTTAGAAGGTTATGAATTAAATGCATTAAAGGGAGGTATTGAAACAATTAAACGTTGTAAACCAGTAATTGTAGTTGAAGACACAAACGCTTGGGGGCATAGATATGGTGTAACTATTCCAAAAATTGATGGATTCTTAACTAGTTTAGGATATGAATATTTCGATACTTTAAAATCAAACGGTGATTATGTTTTTAAATATAAAAATTAAAACAATATTATAAAAATTATATAATATTGTATATTATGTATCATGATTTAACACTAAGAGATGGTTCTCACGCAATTGCACACCAACTAACTGAAGAAATGATTAAAAATCACTGCATATTTGCAGAAGAAGTTGGTATTGAAGTTATAGAAGTTGGACATGGTAATGGTTTAGGTGCTTCATCAATATTGATTGGAAAATCTTTGCTTACTGATTATGAAATTATATCTTTAGCAAAAAAATATCTTAAAAAAACCAAATTATCTGTTCATATTATTCCAGGTTTAGCAACAGTAAAAAGAGATATTGATGTAGCAATATCATTAGGAGTTGATATATTTAGAGTTGCAAGTCATTGTACAGAAGCTTCAATAACTAAATCTCATATTGAATATTTAATAAATAAAAATAAATTAGTTTATGGTGTACTTATGATGTGTGCATCTTGTTCAACAGAAGTATTAATTAATGAAGCTAATAAAATGAAATCTTACGGTGCAAAAGGAATAATTATTATGGATTCTTCGGGATCATTTTTACCATCTGATGTTTCAGAAAGAGTAAAAAAATTAACTGAATTAGGAATACCTATTGGATTTCATGGTCATAATAATTTTAATTTAGCAGTTGCTAATTCTCTTGCTGCTATAGAAAGTGGAGCTTCATTTATAGATACAACTATAAAAGGTTTTGGAGCCGGAGCAGGTAATACACCACTTGAAGTAATGGTATTTCTACATGAACAAAAAAATATTGATAAAAATAAAATAATTGAATATTGTGAAAAAACAAAATTTTTTTCTCCTACTTCGAAACCTATACATTTATTAACTGGTAAAAATAAATTATTTAGTGGATTTGAAAAGCATATAATAAAAGCAAGTGAAGAATATAATATTCCTTATACTAAAATTATTGATGAGTTGGTAAAACATGAGCTTGTTGCAGGACAAGAGGATTTAATATATATTATTGCTAAATCCTTGATATAATATGTGATTTTTCAGAAATATTGGTTCCCATTATTTCTTTAATAGTATCATAGTCAAGAAGAGGAGATAATTCTTCTATCGGAGGGGCAAAAATTTTATTATTATTATCTAAAAGACCTTTTACCTTTGGTATAAAATCTTGATCTGGATTCATAAATATTTCACATATTGTAGGTTCACTTAAACTCATAAATTCTGGGAAAAAAATATCAAATTCTTCCCAAGTTTTAATTCTATAATTTTTATAACCAAATGCATTAGCTAAATTAATGTAATCTGGTAAAACAATACCAGTGTTAGAATCTACTGAATTATATTTTCCTTTAAATAGCATTTTTTGGGTATGTTTGATCATTAAATAACCATCATTGTTAAAAATAACAATTTTTATCTTTAACTTATGTTGAATTATAGTTTGTAACTCTTGTAAATTCATCATCATACTACCATCACAATTTAAACATAAAACTTCCCTGTTCATGTCTCCAAATGCTGCTCCTATTGCAGCTGGTAAACCAAAACCCATTTCTCCTAATCCATAAGATGAAAACATTATATTTTCTGATTTAAGTTTTATTGCTTGATGTCCAGATAATAATGCAGTTCCCATGTCGGTAACAATGATTTGGTCATTTTTTAAATAGTCTGATATTTTATCAACAATTCTATATGAGTTAGGAAATATATTATCAACATGATTTTTTTCAATTATTGGAAATCTATTTTTAATTTTATTACATTCATATAACCATTCTTCATTTAAATAACTAAAATTAGAAATTTGTTCTAAAAATAATTTACAATCTGTATTTATACATAAATCAACAAATTCTTTAAATTCGGTTTTATCAATATCAACCATAACAATAAAACTATTTCTAGCAAATTCTTTGAAATCATATCCTGACTGAGGAAGAGTTAATCTACTACCTAATACTATTAATAAATCTGAATTTTGTAGAATGAAATTAGCTGCACGTTGACCATAAACACCCGGTCTCCCAAAATAAAGTGGATGAGAGTTATCCAATATATCAATACCAGACCATGTTAATAAAACTGGTATTTGAAGTTTATTTAAAACTTCCTTAAATAATTTTACTGAATTTGATAGTTTAATTCCATGACCTGCAATAATTACAGGTTTTTTAGAGTTATGAATTAATTCATTCATATTTCTAATACTATCATTTATTATATCAGGTATATATTCGTTCCATTCAAGAATATCTGTTTCTTTAGATTGAATGTCAAATGGTATATCTAATAAAACAGGGCCTTTTCTACCATTATTTGCCTTCGAAAACATCAACTCTAATTCATTTTGTATTAAATCTTCATTTAAAAGTATGTTAGCATATTTAGTTATTTTAGAAACCATGTCAACTATATCAAATCCCTGTGTACCATACATTCTTCGGCAACTATGTTCTTTAACATAATTTGAAGATTCTTGTCCTGTAAATACTAATACTGGAATTGAATCTGCCCATGCACCTAATATACCAGTTATTGCATTAGCAGCACCTGCACCTGCCGTTACTAATGCAGCAGCAACTTTCCCTGTTGTTCTAAAATAAGATGCCGCGGCCATAATTGCAGTTTGTTCATGATGAACATTAATAATTTTAATATTATGACTACTAAGAGAATCATAAATTTTTGAATTAGCAGATCCAATTATACCAAAGACAATATTAATTTCTTTTTTAATAAAAAAATTAGAAATAATATCACAAACCTTCATTTTTTATATTTATATAAAAATATAATATAAAAAATTAGAAATAATATCACAAACCTTCATTTTTTATATTTATATAAAAATATAATATAAAAAATTTATCTAAGAATTTTTATTATCTAATCGATTTTTTGATAATTCAATTAATGCATTTATAGCAGCACAATTTATTATGTCTAAGTTACCATAATTTTCTTGTATAAAGTTTCCACTTCCTTTTATATTAATATTTATAGTTAAAATATTATTAAAAAATTTTTTTGGTTTGCTTACTTCATAGTTAGGAATATATTTTTTAATTGAATTTATGTAGTTATCGAAATTTTCAAATTTATTTAAGTCTATATTATCATTAGTGATTATATATATAGTATTTTTCATATAGGCTGTCTTAGATGGATTTAAATTTAGTATAACTTTATTATTATTAATACCAACAATTTCTGATATTGCGGATTCTGTAGTTTCAATATATTTGTCGACATTAATACGAGTTGCCATACCTGCACTATCTGATGAAATTTGTGATATAACTTCAATATATTCTATATTGAATAAATTTTCTTTAAAATATCTTAATATTGGAATAGAAGATTGTGCACCACAAGTAATCATATTTAAATTTTTTTTATTAATAGGTGTTATATTTGGAACATACATTTTACCTAAATTAGAAGGAGTCATATCAATGATAGTTATTTGTTGCTCTTCAAAAATCTTACTATTTATAATTGCAGAATAAGCATCTGTACAATCAAATACAACGTCACAACAATTAGGATTATCAATAAAAAATTGTATACTTTTTTCAGAAATTATTATTTCATCTAATAAATTTATTTCTGGAATTTCTTCTTTTGTTAATTTTCTTCTTCCAACAAATGCCACTATTTTTATAAAATTTAATTTAGATATTTTACATAATAAATCTTTGCCAATTTGTCCAGTTCCTATAATTGACACCCTCATATTATATAATTATATATTTTTATAAAATATTCACAATCATTTCATTTTTGAATTCTTCTCTCTCTAAAAATGGATCCATATCTTCAAAAGGTCTATTTGTAAATGTGCCGTCTTCGTTTTTAATAGCATTTAATCTTGGAACGCGACCTTGAATACAACAAAAAACTTCTAAAATAATAGGTCCTTGGCTGTAGCTTAAAAAGTCTTGGATTGAGTCTTCAATATTTTCATTTTTTAAAACTGATAAATATTTTATTCCATATGCATTTGCAATTTTTTCTGAATCAGGAAAGGATAAACCGCTACTGTAATCTACCCCAAATTTGGCTTTAAAAAAGTTCCTTTGGGTTATTTCAATAGCACCATATGCACCGTTATTGAATAACAAAATTTTTATAGGTAATTTGTACTGAACTATTGTTTGCAATTCTTGTATGTTCATTTGAAAAGAACCTTCGCCAAATATTGGAACTACCATTTTGCTTGGTTCGGCAATTTGTGAACCTATACTTGCGGGAAGCTCAAATCCCATATCGCCTTGACTACTTATAATGAATTTATCTCCCTTTTTAATATTTACCATATGCCATACATTTGTAATTATGGAACCTGAAGAACACAATATAACTTTATTTTCAGGAGCTTTGTCAAAAAATATTTTAAGCAAATGATAAGGATTAATTCCATTTTCATCAGATAAATCACTTGGTGTTTCAAATTGCCATTTATTTTTCCAATGATTGCATTTTTCTACCCATGAATCGTATCTTTTTCCTTCATAATTATATTTATTAAAAAATAAATTAAGGTCCATATTGATTTTAATATCATAATTAATATTCGTTTTTTTCAATTCATTTTCATCATTATCAATGTAAACAATTTTGGCTTCTCTAGCAAACCAATCTGAACGATACCCTATTATTGCTTGAGACATTCTACACCCAAGCGATATTATTAAATCACAATTTTGTATTGCAAAATTTCCTGTTCTATCTCCGAGTAAGCCAATTTTTCCAACATACAATTCATTATTTGTTTCTATCAAATCAGTGCCATGAAATGTCACGTCTACAGGTATTTTATATTTTTCCAAAAATTCTTTAAATTTTTCATTGCAATGACTCAATTTAATTCCATTTCCAGCAATTATCATAGGTCTTTCTGATTTCAATAATAATTGATTAATCTCTTCTAGACCTTGATACGCGACTTGGTGAGTTATTATGTCTTTTTCAATAATAGGGATTACATCATCTTCCATTAGAAATCCTTGTATATCAACAGGTATTGACAACCATACAGGTCCGGGTCTTCCGTTTATCAAATTTTTTATAGCCTCTGTTAATACTGGTATGACTTCTTCTATTTTAGTTATTTCGTAAGCAAATTTGGTTATTGGAGATACTATACTAATAATATCACAATCTGCACCGGTATAATGCCTTAATTTCATTTGTTCTGTATTAATTGATCTAATAGATTCATTACTTTTTACTTGGCCTGATATGAATAATATAGGTAAACTATCTTGATGTGCAACTAAACAAGGAGATATTGCATTTGTTGCAGCACAACCTGCTGTTGTACAAACAACGCATGGTTTTGAGTTTGTCTTTGTAAATCCTGTTGCTGAATAAGCACATGCTTGTTCGTGATGTTGATAATAAATATCAAAACCACCGTTTTTACCAAAAGAATCATTTAAATGCATAGCAAATCCACCAGTAATAGTAAAAACTGTAGCTAAACCATTTTTAATTAAAAAATTGGTTATGAAATCACTTACTTTGACTTTCATTAAATTTATATAATTTATATAATTTACATAAATAATATATTTTACATAAATTACCACAATAAATCGTTATAATTATTTATGTGTAAAACATTATAGTTTTCTAAAATAAAATTATGATGAACATATTCCTTTGAATTTATATAATATGCAGTAATTTCAGGAACTCTTGTTATAGCATGGATTCCCGTTATACTATCCTCAAATCCTACTTTTTTCATATTAGGAAAATCATCTATTACTTTTAAATAACATTCGGGATTTGGTTTTTTAGTTTTTAATAGTTCTCTGTAGTAATTTTTTGTTGATTGTTTTAAAATAGGAAATAAATCTGAAAAAAAATCTATTTGTTGTTTCACCGTATTTGAAACTATTATAAATTTTTTATTATTCTCTATAATTTTATTTATAAAATCTTCACATCCATCTATCATTTTAATTTCATTTTTAAATTTGCATATTAAATCAAAATAAATTTTGTCTTTTTTTTTTATAATTTCTTCGTGTAGTATATTATGGGTATTTTTTAGATAATCTTTAATACTATTTTGATAATTAGAATGAAAAATGGAATAAAATTCCTTAGGTTCAATGTGATACTTATAACCTAACATATATTCTAAAGCTAATAACCACGATTGATAGTGAATATGTTCCGTTTTTACTATTGTATCATCTAAATCAAAAATAAATAAATCATACTCTCCTATAATATTATTCATAGTATAATATTATAAAAATAATATATTTTTATTATTACGAATATACATAGTTAACTATTGAAATATTTTTAAATAGTTGTATTGTTGTTGTTATTAATTTTATTTTTAATTGTTTCAATTCTTTTAAAATCTTTATTAGCTTGTGTTAAATATCTATTGCGTATTAAGTTAAGCCATTCATATTCAAATAATTGTGCTAATTCTATATGCTTATCTAAATTTTTGGCGTCAACTATATTATGTACATTGAAAATAATATATCGTGATTCAAAAGCATCTAATAAATTATTTTCAATAAGTTTTTTTATAAAATTAATTGAATTTTTACTTAAATTACCTCCCATATAACATTTTGCATTTTTATGATTATTTTTAACAAATGTAAACAATTTTTCAGCAATTTCATATAATTCTTCACTGTCAACATGTTCAGAATCTTTTGATAAAGATTTTACAAAATCATGTCTTCCCAAAGTAATATAGTCAAGATCATCAAACAAATCAGATAATTCTTTTATATTATTATATGATTGGATCGTTTCCAAATTAAACCCCTTTTTTTTGCTATAATTACACGATTCAAGTGATTTTAAAAATTTATTTAAAGCAAATTTACTCTCAACCATAGGCGCAACGATTGTATCACAATTCAAATCTATGCAATCAATTATATCTCTTTTGGCTTCACAACCACCAATTTTAACTGTTAATTCTAAACCTACGTTGGCTGTTAAATTACGCATTGTTATAATTTCATTGTATAACGCACCTTCATCCTCAAAAGATACCTTGATTCCGGAACACCCAAGTTCCTTCAACGTAGATAATAAATTCTGCAACTTATCCATTATATATTCAATATATAAATTATTTTTTTTTATAAATTATCAAACAAGAATTTAATTTATATTTTAACTAAACTAAAATAAACATTTGTTTGATATTTTTATACAATCGCTTTTAATCCAGTCATCAGTTCAATTTCTATATTCCAACCTAAATCTTTTAATTTTTGATTACTAATATAATAACGTTGATCGTTAAATGGTCTATCTTCAACATATTCTATCCACTCATCATAATCTTCTGTATTTTTCATAGTTTTTATTAATATTCTTGCTATCTCCATAACAGAAAATTCCATTCCTTCATCGCAACCTATATTGTATATTTCACCAATGGTACCTTTTTCTAAAATACATTCAAAGGCTTTTGCTGTATCATATGCATGTAAAAATGCTCTCACACTTGTGCCCTTTCCTTGAATGGTAACCTTTTTATTCTCTTTTAATAATTTAATAAATCGTGGTATCAGTTTTTCAGGATATTGATTAGGACCATAAACATTGTTACCTCTTGTAATTATAATTGGCATTCTATAAGAATGACTATACGATTGTGCTATTAATTCAGCACCGGCTTTTGTTGCAGCATAAGGATTGGTTGGACATAAAATAGAATGTTCTGTTTTATGAGTTTCGTCAACGGTGTTCATAGATTCACCATATACTTCATCAGTAGAAACATGAATGATTTTTTTAACTTTATTATACTTTCTAACACATTCTAGTAAAATATGAGTTCCTAGTACATTATCTTTGGTAAAAATAAGTGAATCTTCAAATGAGTTTTGCACATGCGATTGTGCTGCAAAGTGTATTACGTGTGTAATTTGATGTTGCGTTAAGGTGTGTTTTATTAAATTTTCATCGCATAAATTTCCTTCTACCAAAACGTATTTCGCATTTTTTCTGATTGATTCATCAACATTATTTTTATCAGCACAATAATACATAGCATCCAAATTAACAAGTTTGTCTACCTTTTGTTTTGGAAAATAATAATTGATAAAATTGCTTCCTATAAAACCACAACCACCTGTAACTAGTAAATTGATTTCTTCTTTTAAGGTAGCCTTGTATTGAATAAGACATTCTCGTACACTGGTACGAATGTGTTTTATTTTTGGATACAAAGTTTCTAATTTTGAAGTATCTAAATAATTGTTTGATCTATCTGCTGCTAAGATTTTTCTTTGTTCTTCTTGACTAAAGTTCTTCCATTTGAAATCTTTATCTACAATTTCTTTGTACATTTGTAAAATCTCATTGTGACTTATCAATCCTGGATTGGTTAAATTCATTGTTCCGGTAGTGTTATTTTTCATCATGTCCAAAACATAAGGAAGCATTTCAGGTAATACTGTCATAGAATTTGGAACGGAGCAAATTTTGTCATAATTTACTATTTTTGTAATAAAATTTCGTGGGGTTTTTTCCCCAGTAATTGGCATACGAATACGTAAATTTAGCATTTTATCTTCATATAAGTGCATTAATCTATCTGTAAATCCTTTTACTATTGAATAAGATGAACCAAAAAAATTTGGTTGATCATTTTCTGTAAAACCATTTTCTTCTTTACCAAAAGAATGTGTTTCATCAAATTTAAATATACAGCCCGTACCTAAATAAGTGTAATGTATGTTGTTTTTTTTACAAACATCAGCTAATATCAAGGGTGAAAATAAATTGTCTCTCAAATTTTCAAATAATTTGCCTTCCTCTTCTAAATAATCAATTGTTGAATAGTTTTTATTATTAATTTTACCATGGGTTCGCCCAATGAATGATACTACGTGGGTTGGTTCTATGGATTTGATTTCTGATTGTAATTCAATCTCATTATCCACACGAGATTTTCCTTCTACATAAACTAAATTCGCATCTGTAGAAGTTTTTAAAATCTCTACAAATTGATTTCCTATCCATCCTTTTGATCCGTATACCAAAATTTTCATCGTATATACTTATATTTATTTTATTTTTTTTATATTTAAATTTATATTTGTTTTAACATTTAAAATATTTGTACATCGTTGTTATTTTACAATAAATATATTATAATAATAATAATAATAATAATAATAATAATGAATCCAGATGACCAAAAAAAACTATTTGATTATCATATTTATAATACTTTCAATAAAAGATATCATATAAATTCACGTGTTGCATTGGATGAACCTATTTATATTTATAGACTAATGTGCTTCAAAATGAATTACTTTATGAAACATGTAAATTTACCAAAAATCAAAAAAGAAAGTTTATATGAGGCCGTTTTAATTGAATTTAGAGATTTTCCCCACATAGAATTTCTTATTCGTAATACAATATTAAAATTGGGTACTGAATGGTCACATACCATTATTTGTGGAAATTTAAATTATTCTTTAGTTGATAAAATTTGTAAATCTATCTCACCAAACATAAAGGTTATTAAACACAATGTTAACAATATGACTCAAACTGAATATAGTAAATTTTTAACAACAATGGAGTTTTGGAATTTATTAAAAGGAGAGAAAATTTTGATATATCAAGAGGACTCTATAATATTTAAAAATAATATTCATGAATTTTTAGAATACGATTTTATAGGTGCCCCATTTCTAAAAAATAGTGATGACACTCCTAATAGTGTTGGAAATGGAGGATTAAGTTTAAGAAGTAAATCTAAAATGATTGAAATTATACAAAAAATTTCACCAACTGATTATAGCTATAATAATTCAACAATTGAATATATGAAATTTGTAAATTTGGAATTTCCACCAGAAGATGTATATTTTTCAAAATGTATGCAAGAAAAATTAATCGGTATTGTCGCTGATTGGGATACTGCGCACAATTTCTCTTCTGAAAGCGTATTTAACCCAAACAGTTTAGGTGGACATAAATTTTGGATTTCTAATGATAATTGGAAAACTCATATGAAACAACGGTTTAATTTTAAAATTTATAGACCTAAAAGCGACCTTAATAAGTTTTTAAGATATAATAAAAAACCTAATGAATTCAATCTAAATAATGAAAGATCAAATGCTTTTGATATTGATTTATTTTTTTTTTGTAAAGTGAATAATATAAAATATGTCAATGATGAATACGCACTTAATTACATAAATAAAATTGCAGTTGATGGATTCATATATCATCCCAAACAATTAGTCAATATTTTTCCAAAATTATCATTTTATAAATTTTTAGACAACATTTATGTTGTTAATAATAATAATGTAGATACAGTTCAAGAATTCGTATTTAAAAATTTATATAATTTAGATTTTAACATGATGACAAATTTATTGATTGATAAAAAATACAGTTGTTTGAATGATAATTATGATATTTTAATGACCGTTTTTATAGGTAACGAAGAAATTGGAATTGAATTAATTCAACAAATTATAAAATACAAGGAAATACAAGATAATTTTAATGTTGCGTTTTGTTTTAATGAAAAATCAATTAAAAATAATAAAATTATAAAAGAACTAATAACTAGTAATTTTGATTTTTATGCTATTTATAAGTCTAAAGAACTAGGATCCGATATTACACCAACTCTTTTAATGTATGATGATATTGTCAAAAAACATAAATTCAAACACATACTTAAATTTCATACAAAAACTATTAAAACAATTTATAATGATTTAACCAATTTTTTACTTTCAATTCCATTAAAGGAATTATTATCTCAAAATGAATATCAATATTTTATATCTAATTGTATAGGCGAACCGAATTACTATATTAATTTACAAACAGATTATTTTAACAATATATTGAAACAAAAGCATATTTCAAAAATAGATGTAAACAAGAATTTTGTAGGAGGAACAATATTTTATGCCCCATCTGATGTGTTTGATGCCGTATTACTTTTTATTAAAAATCACAATTACAGAAGTTATTTATTGAATAATTTATACGAAAACAACTCAATAAATAAGGATTTCTCTCCAAATCATTTTTTGGAAAGGTTATTTGGTTCTATTATACTAGGTTAAATATCATCTTTACATCGTGTAGATTAAAAAAATTCATAACCAATCTTTTTTTCACCATATTTATTTTATGCATATCATAAAAATTATGATACAGACAGTTATCTATAAAAGATTCATAATCATTATTATTTTCATCAAATTTAAATAAGTTTTTGTCCAATAAATTCACATAAATAAAATTATAATTATTAAAATTAAATTTAATGAAACATTTATTGTAGTATTCATATTCTATTTGACTTAATATTTCTCGTTTATGATTTAGTGTACTTGCAGAAACATTGGATACAACTAAATTTGGATAACAAATATAGGATGAATTATTAAAGTGATTAAACATTAACATATATTCTTTGTCAAAAAACGAGGTTTCTGTTGTGCGGATTTTGAACATTGCTTTCGCTCCTTTTAACGAGTAATAATTAGCATGTGCTCCATATAAATTATTTACTGTTTCATCTGGTCTGTATAAATTATTTTTGACATATTTATAATTTTTTTTTGAAAAATTAAAGTCATGCGCGCCGAGTAACATAAAATCTAATTTATTGTTATTTTTTGTGCAATTGTTGTATATATTTAAAAATTCATGTTCAAATTTTTTGTGTAAAATAATATCATCTTCAAATATTATTGCATTCTCATAATTATTTAAAATAATTTGCGATAAACACCATAAATGACTTAAACAACAACCTAATTCACCCTTTGATATGAAAGTATTAGAGTTATCAGATATAGATTTATATAATTCAGTGGAAACTCTTTCCACTATTACTAAACTAAAATTAATGTTATATTTTTTCATTAACGTAATAATATAGTTTCGTTTTATTTCATCGTCCAACAAATTAATTACATAAATTTTTTTTATTTTGTCATTTATTGTTTCTTCTATTGAACCTTTACCTTCATCGGTTGATTCATCTGATGCATCAGATGTTCCAGGTGTTTCTGGATTCTCATTATTACTATGAGTAATATTTATAACCTTTACTTTGTAATTTTTGATTGCATTAATTAATTGATTCATATTTATTTAATTTTTAATAATATATTATATAATTATAATTATATATTTACTAAATTTATTTTTTTTGGGACATACTTTATTGCAGTATTAAAAATATAAATTAAAAATCATTATTTAGCATTTAATATATTTTGTATTTCTAAATGTATTAATAAAAATAATATATACAAAATATATATATAATATTATGACAGACATTAAGAAAACTTCTTCTAGTGAAAACGAAAATGATGGTATTTTCAACAATGATCAAGGATATTTTAGAAACATTACTAGCAATCAAATTACTGCTTGTCCTAGTATAAATTTAGCAGCATTATCTAATTGCTCTGGTGATTTGTCAAGTGATGTTAGTATTAATTTGAATACTATTTATTTGAGTTGGACAGATTTTAGCACACTTTTTTTCAAAAGTCCAAGTGGTGCTTTTTATATTAGTCCTTCTAACAGTAATGCAAGTGCTGTTAGTTTTAATTATCAAACTTATGAGACAACTTATAACAAAAATGTCATCTTTAATTTAGCAGACCAAATTAGAAAAGCTTGGTCTAAAAAAAATAGTAAACCTGAAACTGCTATTTCAGCTAAAATAAACATAGAATTAGAAAGGCAATCGTTTTTAACCAAAAGTTTAGGATCTGTCTGCGGCGATTTTATAGGTTTAAGTTACGACGAAGCATTGTCTACATTAATTGGAACAGGTGAAATAGCTCTAGGAAGTTCAGATGACGCAGCCACTGTTACATTTTTGGTGAATTATCAATACTATTTTGAGCCTTTAGAAATTACTTTAATGACCACATTTTCGTATATTACAAATATTCCATGTTATAAAAATACTGTTCCATTTAGTAGTGATTGTATAAATCCATATAGTAATGACAATAAAACATACGATAGAAGTAACCTTGATTTGAATGATAATGTTTCAGTATTTTCGGATTTTGACACAAAAAATGATGAATATTCATTAGTATCCAATTCTAAGTCAATTAACACTAAAGTTATGTCGCAAATATCTAAAATAATTAACAATGATGTAGAAAGTGTTGTATCATCTGAATGGTAGAGTTGTTATAAAATTAGGTAAATAATAATAACATATATTAGTATATATTACTTTAATTATTATTTACTAAATGTCATCAAAACAAAGAGTGTTTTCACATTCACCTGAAATAAATTATAATGATTATATTAAAAATAGAAATGGCGTAGAAATATTGAAAAATATAAAAGGTAATCAACAAATTAGTGGTAACAAACATCCTGGTGGTGCTATTATAAAAAAATTTGCTAATCATACTGATTTGATTAATTTTACCAAAACTTATCAAAATTATGTAAATTCAGATAAATATTCTTTACAGGCTACAAGAAATTTATATAATTCAAATATTAGTTTTGTAAATAATAAAATTTATAATTATAACAATAATAATATTATTGGTCATAGTACCACAGGTGATTGTAATGGAATATGTAAAAAATCTATTTATTATAATGAATGTGTACAATCGTCTCCAGTTTTATATCCTGAAAGTGCTCATATTTCAAAAAATAATTGTGGTCCTAATTTACATTTTAATTTAAATTTGAATAAATGGTGTTCAAACAGATTTAATGTTGATTATAATAAGATTTATAATTCAGAATGTATCAAAATAAATATTAATGGTTTCAATGGTTGCATAAATGGAGATGAATGTTGTAATGTTACCGGACCTTCTGGACCTACCGGACCTTCTGGACCATCGGGACCTACCGGACCTACCGGACCATCGGGACCATCTGGACCTACCGGACCTACCGGACCTTCGGGACCATCGGGACCTACCGGACCTACCGGACCTTCGGGACCATCGGGACCATCGGGACCATCTGGACCATCGGGACCATCGGGACCTACCGGACCTACCGGACCTACCGGACCATCGGGACCATCGGGACCTACCGGACCTACCGGACCTTCGGGACCATCGGGACCATCGGGACCATCTGGACCATCCGGACCTTCTGGACCATCGGGACCATCCGGACCTTCTGGACCATCGGGACCTACCGGACCTTCTGGACAACCGGGGCCTACAGGACAACCAGGGCCACCAGGACCACCAGGACCACCAGGACCTACCGGACAACCAGGGCCTACCGGACAACCAGGACCACCAGGACCACCAGGACCACCAGGACCACCAGGACCTACTGGACCACCAGGACCACCAGGGCCTACCGGACAACCAGGACCACCAGGACCACCAGGACCTACTGGACCACCAGGACCACCAGGGCCTACCGGACCACCAGGGCCTACCGGACCTTCTGGACCTTCTGGACCTTCTGGACCTTCTGGACCTTCTGGACCATCGGGACCTTCTGGACCTTCTGGACCTTCTGGACCTTCTGGACCATCTGGACCTTCTGGACCATCGGGACCTTCTGGACCATCGGGACCTTCTGGACCTTCTGGACCTTCTGGACCTTCTGGACCTTCTGGACCTTCTGGACCTTCTGGACCATCGGGACCATCGGGACCTTCTGGACATAAACCAAAAAGATGTTCTTGTAGAAAAAAAAGGTGTAAAACTGGATTATGTAAGAAAGCAAAACCACTTTTTTATGTATAATTTTGATTGTTAATAAATATATTTTTTTATTAAATTAATATCATATATATTTATTAAGTAAATAAGAAAACGTTTAATGATAAATAATTCATCTAGAAATAATTTATCAGGAATTAATTTTTATGGAAATGAAATGAATTTATTAGGCAAATATAGCTACAACTACAACTACAACTATACTTCAACAAATACAAAAATTAAAAAGTTAAAAGAGAGAATATTAAATAATTATTTAATACCACTTGTATCCAAACAATGGAATGTTTTAAAAGAAAACATCTATTTTATTGACGAAATACAAAATAAAATTAAATATCATAGTGATATTCATAAATCAGATGAGCTTGTTGCATACGATGAAATGTTAAAAGTTTTTAAGGTTTTGATTGAAAAACAAAAATTATTGGAAGATTATGACGAAACTATGAACGGGAAACGTGATTCAAATGAAATTATGACGATGGTATTTAAAACTTCTATGATTAAACTTTTGCCGGAATACGAAATTTATAATAGTATTTTTGGTAAACCCAAACGAGAGTTAAATGAAAAATATGACGATGATGTTATTAGTAAAATAAAAGAATTATTAAAAGAAGATGACATTACGTACAGAAAAATAAAAGAGTATGTTACTAAAACGGAGGTAGTCGTGGAGGAGAATGAGAATGACGAGGAAGAAAGTTATGCGAATGATACAAATTCTGGAAACACAAAAAAAATTTCTGAATCTGCAAAAGTCTAATAAGTTACATTTTTGAAATTGAAATTTTCATACAATAATTGTAATTCCAATGTCATACTAAAATCCATATTATTCAGGTCTATTATTGTTCCAAAATGATCTACTATTTTGATTTGTAATCTTGATAAGTTTACTGGTCCATTATATCGCCTTACTTTTGCTAACGCGTTGTTATTATCATTTATTATCAATGACAGTTTTCCATTAACCATCGGTATTTTTGCGATTACATCTTCATTAAAAACACTCTTATCAAAGCAAACCATGTTTAATGGATTATTATTGTATTGAAAATCATTGATACACACATATATATATCTATCACCGCCTGCATCAAAAAGTCCCTCTGACGTTATACTTTCGTCAATATTTATATAATTGCCTGACCTAAAACCTACTATCCAACCAAATGTGTTCATTATATTTTCATTTATACCTTGTGAGAATTTTAAAGAAAACCTTAGTCTGTCTTTTTCATTACAAATGTCATCATCGTCATATGCATCCGCATCCGCGTCGCGTTTGTTGTCTGATGTTGATGACGTTGTTGGTAGATTTACCAATTCAAAAGTCGTTCTAAAATTGTATTTATTAATTGAAAATTTAATGTACCTCAAATAAGTTTTTTTATATTCTGAGCTTGATGGTGCCTCATAAAAATAGGTTGAATTTAGAAAATCCTGTAAGGTTTCGCTATCATAATTGCCTTCAGGTATTTCTATTACATATCCACATGTTGTGTTTGTCTTGGTTCCATTATTATTGAAATTTGCGGGAACATTGAAAACTATTTCAAAAACATTGTTTTTTTTTAGGTTTGAAAAAAGATACCAAGAATTTGGAATTTCAATGGAAACAAGACGCATTGCTGTTACATTTTTTATTTCAGAAGGAATCATATACAAGTAATCACATGGATTACTTTGGTAATAATTATTGCGAAAACAACTATTCAAATTTAGATTCAAAAGTTGAGTGATTCTTTTTACGGAATTCAAATCTCCTGGGGATATTTCATTGGTATGTGAATTCACTATAAAATTTGTATTGTTTTTACCGTTTAAAGATGGGTCTACTCTGCCGCTGTGTATATTTTTATAAGGAGTATTCAAATTCAAATTAAAAAGTGAATTGGATATGGTGTTTTCATCAGAATCTATTATTTTAATTTTATATTGATTATCATTTACCAGTTTACTATATAGATCGTCTTCTCTGTCTATATAAATTTCTAAATTTTTCATGTTTTTCAAATAATTCACATAACCTTCTATTTCATTATTATTATTTTTTATAATGTTATTATGAAGTAGATTGAAAATAGATAAAATAATCATTTTTGATTTATAAAAAAAATTGTATATTTCTTTAGAGTATTTTTCTTTGATTCCCGCCAATTTTTCATCCATTTTGTATTTATAATATTTTTTATCATCAGAACCAATGTCGTGTATTTTAAATAAATTTAATATTTCATTGAAGTTGTAATTATCAAGGTTTAAATCAAAGTCTGGGTTATTAGTAGTTGTGATAGTATTCATGAATTTTGTTCTTTCTTATTTTAATTTGTTATTATTATTTTATATATGATTACTAATAACTAATGTAATCATATACTTTTTAATTTTATATTTTATAAATCTGTGATTCTATAATTGAATCTGACAATTGTATTCTTAACACCAGGAGTCGGAGTCTTAAAAATAACACTTATTACACATATTGGTATAACTGGTTGATGTATAGAGCTAGAGCTAGAGCTGGTACTACAATCACAATTTTCGTTTAATATAGTGTAATTTTTTATTATTTCCAATATATTACACCACGTTAATGATGATAAAACACTACAGCAATTTAAATTGCAAAAAGAATTAATACTAATTATTTCATTTGTTAATTCTACTAGTGACTCTACCGTAAAACAATTTCTAGAAATATTTAAATCACTCTCTATATTTGAAATAATTTCTTCAAGTAGATAAAATTTTTTTCCATTTACACTTCTATATTCTGGTAAAAATGAAATATATTCTTGATAAAAAGAATTGTTACATACATTGTTTTTATTTATACCAAAATTCTCGCAATAAGGATAAAAAATAGATTGGAATAGTTCTTTTGTTATTTCTATTTCGTCTAAATTTACAATGTGATCATGACACATTTTTTCAATTTCCGTATATTCATGACATAAAACCGCTACATCAATAATTATTTTATTAGAAATTGATTTATGATTATGGTTATTTTTATTGTTACTATTTTTTGTGTAGAGGCCGTTATTATTACTAGATATAACACTATTGTTAGAAAATTTTCTTATACTAATATTATTGTCACTACTACTGCTACTAGTGCTACTAGTGCTACTATTGCTGCTATTGCTACTATTGCTACTATTGCTGCTATTGCTACTACTATAAATATAATTGTTTCTGTTATTACCTGGACAATTACTACAACTACTTGCACTAGTTTCGGAACCACTACTACTACTACTATCACTAGTAACAACAGATTCTAGGTCAGACTCATAAATTGTTTTCATCATTTTTATTTAAGAATAGTTTTATATAATTTAATATATAATATTATTGTACATTTTATTTTTTTGTTTCGCGAAAAGTGACAAGTTTCCAAAACCAAGGTTCGTTATAAATAATTTTAATATCTTTACCATTTAACAGTCTATCTTTTGCTATATCAGCATTACCTCCATTATTCCATTTGCTAAAATGAATGAATGCTTTGTTTGATAAATTTTTATTTCGGATAATGTCTATGTGATGTATAGTACCAAGATTTAAATTGTTGATTGTATCGCATATAGAGTCTTTTGTAATATTTGATAAAATTCTTGGTATGCAAAGAGTCTTTAGTTGTGGTTGAGTTTGCATGATCATATAATGATTTTGTATTTTATTATTTAATTGATATCAATTTTATTTGTCCACCTTTACACATTGTCTCGTTTATACCAGTGAAGATTTGCAAGCTCCTACCTATAGGGGTTTTATGAAATGTTGATCAAAGGTATATCATAAATATAACTATTCCATAAAACAAAATTAGATATCCATGGATAATAACTGTAACAATAAATGGATTTGGCTTTTGTAACAAGAAAAAAATCAATAAAAATATTTATATCGTCAATATCATTTGTGTAAGCTGTATGTGTCGGCCTGTTTAAAAAAACAATTGTATCCAAGTTATTATAAATTTCATAAATTTTTTTTTTGAAATTCAATGAGTCACTTAATATTAAACCTGTAAAATTTTCATTTTGTTTTGACAATTCATCGTAGGATTTAATAAATTGATCAAAATTTGCGTTGTGATCATTATGAAACATGAAATCTCCAAAGCGATAATGATAAAGAATGTAGTCTTTGGGTATTTGATTTAAGTAACTATTGAATACATTCTCAAAGTCTTCATTGAATTTGAAGATATTTTTTACAAATGTTTTAATGTCTTCATTTATATCATCTATTTCAGGAAAAAAGTTTGAATTTATACAAATCATAGTTGATTGAGAATTTAATAAATAATTTAACATATCGTCTTGACAACCTTTATCATTAGGGTCATCGCGACAATAAAATGATTTTATTTCAGTTTGTCCTGATTGTTTTAATTGTAATAAATTATCGGCTAATTTATGTATTAAAAATTTATTTATATGAGATTCAGAGAAATCAACATGAAATTGGATTTCTTTTTTTGTTTCTATTTTTTTTACAACTTGCAAAACAGCAATCAATCCTCTGAGATTGTCACCTATACCTTGATTATTTTTAAAAGTATAAAGGATATACATGATTAATGAATCTTAATATTATTATTATAAAGTTTATTTTATTTAAGTATTTATTTACCTTTAACACCTTTAACTCAAATGTGGAATTAAAAAATTGATATAATGTAAATAAAAAATGAAAACCAAAAACAGAAGGTCAATAATAGTCAAACACAAAAATAAAACCAGAAAAATATATGGAGGTGACATAGATAAACATAATATCTTTAGAAAGATATTGAGTATTGGTTATGAATTAGAAACAATGAGTTTAGCAAAATTTACACTTATTACAACTGACAGTGAAAATAACCCGATACTGTTAAACACTGATACAAATTCAAAAGATTACGAAAAAATGATGAAACTACAAAATGGTTACAATTCTACAAACACGCACAGACATACAAATGAAAATGATGATGATGATGATGATGATGATGATGATGATGACGATGACGATGACGATGACGATTACGACTATTATGCTAATCGTCTAGAAGAAACGCTTGAAATAGACGCATATACCACGGAAAGTTTAAACAAAAACAAACAAAAACAAACAACTTTAGTTACTACATTTTTAGTAGCGAATGATATGGCGGTAACTCCATTCACAAAATATCTTTATGCTTTTTGCAATATAAATGATGCTGCAAACGCCGCGAATACCAAAAATAATACAAATACAAATACAAAAACTGATAGCGATCTAATTGATAAGAACGATCTTTACACCTTTGAAACAGAGGCTGGAAATAAATACAAACTTAATTTTGAAGCTTGGGGTAAAAAAGATTGCGGAATGTTTTCCGACGTGGAATGGATTATGACTTACTACAGGCCAAAACAAAACAAAAATATCATTCTAAATACTTTTATCAATGTTGCCCAAAATTTGATTTTTCATTTAAATCAATTAGAAAAACAAAGTGGAAGGCTGATTATGAATTTCAGCGAAGACGATAAAGAAATTATGAAAAAATCTGAAATACGTAATTTGTATCATTTACCTAATACAAATTTATATTATCTACAAACACATCTAATTGATAAACAATTAGATATTGATGACATTTGTTTTGTTCCTCAGATGACGTTTTCGTGTCACATTAAAGACATGGTTGACATTTTCAAAGAACTTGCAAAAGATTCTATAAATAACTTTAAAAATTATAAAAGAATTGCAGATGAACGCATTGCAGTCATTGGAAACATTGAAAAATGCATTAATAAATTATTTGAAAATTATAATAGATCTAGTCCAATTGTAACATTAACCAACACCAACGCCAATGTTGACAATAAATCCCACGATTCCAAAATGAAAACAACTATTAAACTCAAACTAGTTGAATCTAGAAATAAAACATTGATAAAATCAATAAAAAATTATTTGTTTTTATTTTTGTTCAAACTACAGCGTTATTTTAACTTTTATTTAACTGATGAAAAAGTAAAAAATAAATCCAAAACAGCAAAATATTTGAAAGACACGCTTTTTTTTAATTCACGTCATACTAATTATGAAATATACAAAGCTATTAAACAGTTGATAGCTGAATATTTTAAACAATATAATCCAAATATAAAATTATCAGATGGTGAATTAGCTTCCATTATACAAAAACTGGTAATTCAACAACCTGTTTTGGAAGATTTTTTACTTAATGATATTGGCAATGTTCGCAAAAATGCATTCCTTATTACAAATAAATTGGACAAGACTCACAAAAGTTATGGAAATCCTTATTATTCACTAGTTTCTTATTTTGATTTTTTTGAAAACCCGATTGATAATACAACAAGGCGTAATGATAAGAATGAATTGTTTCACGATTGGCTGCAATATGACGGTGTTGATAATTATTCTAGCACCACTGATATTAAAAACAACATCGTTTTGACGGAAATTCGCTCTTTTGCGCGTATGTTAGCTTCATATATATATAGTGTGGCAGATGATGAATTAAAAAATAATATGACTAATGGTATTTGTAATCAAATGCAAAAAAAATTTCAACCAGACACCAATGGTGTTTCTTTAATTGTTTTGAAACAATTTTTAAAGCTATATGAAGAAAAGAGTAAAAAATAAAACTATAAAACAAAAATAGGCATTTAAAAAATAATTGATATTGATTTGTTTTACTATTATGATATTAATAAATAATAGTAAAACAAATCATATAACCTAATGAACTTTTATTCTGATGTTATTATGAATGATATAATTGATAATGAACCATTAGAAACTGTATTAGATTCAATTGAAACTTTTGGCGAAGAATGTTTCAATGCAATTGCAAAATATTCGCATCATAATATTCATCCCAAATATATATATAATGTTTTAGGTAATACAAAGAACATAATTGCGTTTCATTGTATTGATAACGATAACGAGTTTTCATTGAAGAATTGTCCTTCCATGTTGGCTTATCGCAAGTGCAAATACAATGAGAATGAGCTAATATATTACATTTTAATTGCATGCACAAAGCGCAAATTTAGAAATCAGGGGTATGCTTCCAAACTTTTAGATGGGTTCATAGAAAGAATCAAAAGGGAAAATGAGAGTGAAGTGGGAAACGAAATTAATATAAAAATAATACTGAGTTCAATTGAAGAATCTGTATTATTTTATGAAGCTTATGGATTTAAGTGGACGAGAGAATCAATCACCGATCATCCAATGTTAATGCGGTTTGAAAGATATGAACCAAAAAAAGAGTATTTTATAATGGAATTCCACCTTTGAGAAAGGTGGAGCCAAATAGCGTGTTTTTTGGGTTTACCTTTTCCAAATCTACTTTTTCAACCTTTAGAAAAGGTTGAACCAAAAAAAATCTACTTTTTTGAAAAGTAGAGCAAAATTATTTTGGACCCTTTGCCCAAGGGGTTTTGGTTATTTGGCTCAACCTTTTCTAAAGGTTGATTTCTAAAGGTTGATTTGCTTGACAACATCTCTTTTAGCATTTTGAACGTCTATTACATGCTCCTCTAAGTTTTTTGCTATTGGATTACGATTATCAATAGAATCAAACCCATCCATTTCAAAGCGCCAAACGAATACTGGTTTCTTTTGTCCAATGCGATGACATCTTGCAATGGCTTGATCTTCAACATAAGGATTCCAATGAGGACTTACGAAATAGATCTCGCTATAATTATCCTGTAAATTCAAACCTTCACAACCGGTTTGAATTTGCAAAATCAAAACGTCTTTTTGTTCACTTAGGAGCTTACGACGTGCACCTTGTGTAATTTTTCCGTCTAAGATTCCAACATTTAAACCGTTGTTGAGTAGTCTCTCTGCAATCTCATTAATCTCTTCTTTAAAGTGGCAGAATACAAGCTTACCGTTACCGTTATCTTTTCGCTCCAAAATAGTGCTAACAACTGAATCTAGTTTACTAGTGCTTGTTGGGTTTTGGTCAAGTAAGCCAATGCCGTTGATGCTATTGATAGTTTTTACCATCTTTGGATAAATACAACTTTGTCTTGCTTTTAGTAAGAGTGAAAGTAATCCCTTTGGTACCAATATGCTGTCTTCATTAGATGGGGATGGGGATTTGACATTTGTAAAAGCAATCAGTGAATGTAATTCCTGAGAGAATTTTAGTTCGGCTTCGCTTTTCCATGCAACGATGTTTTTGGCGTGATGGGCGTCTTCTAAATCAATGCCTACAGTTTTTTTTGTTCTTTTTAAAATAAGAGTAGTTACTATTTCAGCGTAATTATCTGGATTAGTGTAATAAGAAGCAGGTAAATTAATCAATGAACATAAAGCATAAAAGTCCTGCTTTCTATTTTGAACAGGAGTTCCTGTGACAAGCCACTTAATATCTGACTTTAACAATTTTGCACCGAGATATCTACTAGTGTTTTTATTGCGCAAGTGATGGGCTTCATCAAAAATGATACGGGCCCATTTAACACGATGTAGTAGAGAGTTTTCTATACGTTTTTTTGGTTGTTTATTATCGTCACTGACACTTAGATTCCTGTAGTTCTTGCCCGTTTTTTCTCTAAAGATTGATATTGCATCATAACTGCAGAGGACAATTATTGCGCCTTCAAATGGGTCATCGTTAATTGTTTCTGAGTTGGCTGCTGTTTTTCTGTCAATATTTTTTTTATTTTCGCCGTGATAGACAACGGATTTGTGTCCAGTTGTCCTATATATTTGTGAATACCATTGCTCAATTAATACAGGCGGTAGAACAATAAGGGTCTTGCGATTGTGCTTAAAATTAGCAAGGCATAATCCAATCATCATGATAGTTTTACCGAGACCCATTTCATCAGCAACGAATCCGCCACTACTATCATCTCGCAATTCGTTTTGGAGTAACCACTTAACACCATCATATTGATATGATTTTTTTTCCATGCCACTTCTTTCAATGAATCTATTGAAGATATCCATTCCGGTATCAATGCGAGGATCAGTATCTTCAATTCTATTCATTCTTACTGTTATTCGGGGTATTCAACTTTAACTTCAACTTTAACTTTAACTATATGTCAATATAAAAAATGAGAGAAAAGTATCTCAATTTTATTTTTTCCACCTTTGAGAAAAGTTGCGCAAAACCCTTGGGAAAAAGTAGTGGTGACTAAAAAAGGGTTAGTTATTTATATATTACATTTATAAAAGTTATAAATTACATTATTTTTATTTTGTTAATATGTGACGGTAGATTAATTGAGTTGCATGATTGATAAGGTCATTGCATTGCCAGGCCATTTGTTGTTCGCCTCTTGTTTTTTTATTTGCTTTGGCGATATCTGCACGAAGTTCATTGCCTTTAGTGTAAAGGATTTCAGGGAACCTTTTTTTGTGTTTCATTTCACCGTTGAATAGCTCAATCAAATCGTCCATATTGTATAATATGAATTCGTAGATTTCGTTGATTGTTTTGACTCTTTCAGTGAAAGGGGATTTTTGTTTTCTTTGGCATTCGTTTAAGTATAATAAGTGTTTGATTCTTTTTGAGATAGGTGTCCATTTTTTTTGTTCCGGAGTTTGGCTGTCTTCTTCTTCATAGATGGAGGCTTCAACTTGTTTTTGTTCTTCTTGGTAACGTTTTCTTTCATTGAATTCTTCGTAGTTGCGTGAGTCTCTTCTTGAAGCGCGTTGTGCTCTTGTAGCATGTGCTGGGGCGGCAGCGGCGGCTCTTGTTAAAGTTGAACGGCCTGATCTTAGTTGCATTTTGGTAAATTGGTTTGTTAATTGTTTAATAAATTTAAGAATAGAGAGAAAAAGTATCTCAATTTTTTTTATCCACCTTTCAAAAAGGTGGAGCCAAAGGATTGACATATTTTTTGTTTTTCAACCTTTCAAAAAGGTGGAGCCAAAGGATTGACATATTTTTTGTTTTTCAACCTTTCAAAAAGATGAGGCAAAAGTTTTTGCTCTACTTTTTCCAAAAGTAGAGTAGCACTGTAGCATACTCGCACCATAGGGTTGGACTCATCCTTGGCCACCCCGGCCCGCCCAGGTTGGACTGATATATGAGCGCCCCTATTTTGCATCCTATTTAAGCTGCCTATATAGGGGATCAAGAAATGAGTGACAAAACGAGAAATGAGTGACAAAAAAGACCCCTATTTGGGGCCTTAAATTTAGTTAAAATTACAGGTATAATTGTTTATTGTTTTAGTTCGCACTTGAGGATATCCTTTGGTTGTCTTCGTTGAACTCTTGCAGGCTTAGGTGTATCTGTATCTTCATAGAATTGGTCTTTGTTAAAGATGCCTAATGAGATGGCCTTGAAAGTGAGTAGTCCAAAGTATGCCATTCCACCGCTATTCAAAATCTTCAACCCCAGCATCTCATGATCTGTAAAAGGCTCGCCTTTGGTCTTTCTGTCCACCCAGTTTGCGAGTGTCTTGAAATCCTCAATGTCGTTAAAGAAGAAGTACTTGAAATAATTTGTCTCTTTTTCCATGATTCTTGTTAAAGAAGCCACAAGGTATTTGACTCTATCTTCTTGAGAAGTGGGTGGTTTTGAGATGGATTTGTAGAGTATCTCATGCATTTCAGGGGTCATTGATGATGGGATGGTTGTTGTCATTTTCGTTGTTGTTCTGCTTGTTATTAGGTTCACGACACTTGTTATATTAGTTATATGTCCTACCAATATTCGTTGAAAAGTATCTCAATTTTTTTTCTTCCACCTTTGAGAAAGGTGGAGCCAAATCGTTTGACATTTTTGTGTTAAGAACTTCAACTTCAACTTCAAGTACTTTGGCTCTACCTTTCTCAAAGGTAGAACTTCAACTTACCACTTTTCAAAAAAGTGGTGCAAAATATTTGGCTCCACCTTTCTCAAAGGTGGATAAAATAAAATTGAGATACTTTTTCACCGTTCTTGGATACGCAATTAATTGTATTAAAAGTGTAACGAACCTACTAACAAGCAGAATGTCAATCAATGTCAATGCCGAAAACGTTGTACAAGTCCCATGCCAACAGGCAGGCTGCAGATGTGTGCCTATTGCCAGCAAAGAGCTACCGGTATCCATTAAACTTGTCATTGAGAAGAATATGGAGGATGGCCATTCATTTGTCGTTTTACCAGTATTTGAAATTGATAGCTTAAAAGTTAGGTGTGAGCTCAACGTCAATGAAAACGGCATGTCTTTATGGATTATCACATATAAAATGTTGATGTACAATAAAACACCAGAGGACCGAGCATATGTTGTGCGTCAAATGCTATTCCGAAAAACATATATAAAAAAACTAACAAAGTATACGTTAAAAGATTATGAGAGTGTTTTAAAGCATATTTATAACGATATTAAGGTCATGAAGTTTGACAAGTTGAATGGTGTGTTAACAACACCTGCAAATAAACATCCTAAAGAGGCTCCTCATGTTTGTAGTAACGAAGAGATGCTTAATAGTGTTCCGTGCGATGAGGAACATCCAGAAGAATGCTCCGTTTGCCTGGATACGACTAAAACCACGACACCATGTGGTCATAAGTTATGCGTTTCATGTTGGTGTCAAATCAAGCCTAAAGGACGCGAGTTGCCTTGTCCTATTTGCCGTGATGATTTACTTCAATCAAAAAAAATCCGTATTATTGATAGCAAAGTTGATGAGGATGTTGCTGACAATGAAGGTGAATATGATGATTATGATGAAACCGAGGATTGGTCTGATTCTGATGATGATGATATTCCAGATTTAGTAGATAACTTTGAAGAGGACTATGATGAATTCCCAAGTGTTCGTCAAACTACTATTGTAGACCTAACGTAAATATGTAAAAATGATTTTATACTATGTAATTTATAACTAACTAACCTTTTTTAGTGCAACCTTTTTTCTCTCTTCGTTTAAAGTTAAAGAGAGAAAAATTATAGTGTGTAATCTTTATTTGGCTCCACCTTTTGAAAGGTGGAACTCTATCATCCGCTTCGCACTATATACAGTGACAACTCGTGCGCCTAGGAACGCCGAGAAGGTTCGCCATACCCTTGCACCGGAAGAATGTTCTGCGAATGTTCCATGGGAATGCCGAACCGTGTTAACGGCTATATAGGGGATCAAGAAATGAGTGACAAAACGAGAAATGAGTGATGTTTTATACAGCATATATGACGTGGTATTATTAAAGGATATTATATATTTTATAGTATCCTTCTCTCAAATATTAAAGAAAAAGTATATCCAAAAGTATTTTTGTCTTTTCAAAAATGGACAAAAAAAATGTCCAAAAATGAAAAGGGGCGAAATAGTTTGGAAAAAACAACATTTGTTACTGAAATGTAAAATTAGCATGTGGATACCAAAAAAATAATTGTACATTTGTTAGCATATTTTTGAAATTTTATTGGTAAATATTTAGAGATTTTTTTTCTGTTGATAGTTTATGTCAACATTTTCA
>Ga0209617_10000006_pt1 | contig 69767 bp, 60 predicted proteins | sample LakEriepJuly2011_2_FD_187459 | JGI IMG/M metagenome (GOLD analysis project Ga0209617, IMG submission 187459) | Freshwater microbial communities from dead zone in Lake Erie, Canada - CCB epilimnion July 2011 (SPAdes) (version 2) | ecosystem: Environmental > Aquatic > Freshwater > Lentic >...
GCCCGCGCCGAGCGGCTTGACGGCCAGTTGCAACGGGTCGATCGAGACCTTTGCACCCCGCAGGAGGGCAGGCAGGGCGAACGGGTCCTTCGGCGTCGGGGCAGACGCGGCTGAGGGTGATGCGGATGCCGACGATTCGGTGGGCTGCAGCAGCTCCAGCAGGGTGATCGATCCATCCTCGCGCGAGGCCGTGTTCACGTTCACGCCGATGCGCACATCGAGCGGCGCGCTCGCTCGCACCAGGCCGATCAGTCCGTTGTGCACGCTCACCGTGGCGTCGACCGCATCATGCTCGCCGCTGATGCGGATGTGCACGAGCTGCGGCCCCGACCAGCTCACGCTCGCATTGACCACGTTCACCGTGCCACGGACATGCGGTGCGATCTGGTCCCGCACGATGCCGGACAGCACCGTGGCGCTCACGATGCTCGGCGCCAGCGCCACAAGCACCATGGCCACGACCGCCACGACGCCCGACGCGATCGCCAACCTGCGGACCAGCCGCGATGACAAGGCTCCCCTGCTCATGACCGGATCGTACGGACCGGCGACACCGCAGTTCGATCAGTCCACGGCGACCGGTGCCCGGGTTCCGGCAGGGACGAGCGCGAGCATGCGGTCGATGGCCAACCGCGCCAACGCGCGCGCCTCGGGATGCACCGAGATGCGATTGACCACTCGGCCCTGGGCGAGTTCGTCGAGCACCCAGAGCACGTGCGCCTGGTCGATGCGGTACATCGTCGTGCACAGGCACTGGCAGTCCGAGAGGATCCGCACCTCGACGCCGCGTGCCGCCGCACGCGCCGCCAGTCGGTTGACGAGATGGATCTCGGTGCCCACGGCGAAGCGCGAGCCGGCCGGCGCGGCCTCGATCTCCTGGATGATGAACTCGGTCGAGCCCTTCAGGTCGGCCAGGTCCACGACCTCCTGGCAGCACTCAGGGTGCACGATGACCTTCATGCCGGGCTCGTTCGCGCGGATCCATGCCACGTGCTCGGGGCGGAACAGCTTGTGCACGCTGCAGTGACCGGCCCACAGCACGACGTCGGCATCGTGCAACTGCTTGGCGGTGAGCCCGCCTGCGGGCTTGCGCGGCTGCCAGAGCGCGCATTGCGCCGTCAGCGAAGGGTCGGCGGCCGCATCGACCTCGGTCACGAAGCCGCGCGACTTCGCCGTGTTGCGGCCCAGATGCTGGTCGGGCAGGAAGAGCAGCTTGACCCGCTCGCCGGGCTCGAGCGGCCGTTCGCCACCACGAAGCGCCCAGTCGAAGACCAGATGGGCGTTGCTGCTCGTGCAGCATGCGCCACCATGCTGTCCGACGAACGCCTTGATCGCAGCCGAGCTGTTGACGTAGGTGATCGGGATGACCCGCACGCGCTCACCGGCATGAGCCGCGGCGATCGTGTCCCAGCACGCGACCGTGTCGTCCCAGGCGGCCATGTCGGCCATGCTGCAGCCCGCTCCGAGGTCCGGCAGGATCACGTTGACGGTGCCGTCCGTGACGATGTCGGCCGTCTCGGCCATGAAGTGCACGCCGCAGAAGATGAGCGACTCGCTGCCGCGCCGGCGCGCCTCGACGGCGGCCATCTGCGAGAGCTTCAGGCTGTCGCCGGTCAGGTCCGCGTGCTGCACGACCGCATCCTGCTGGTAGTGGTGACCAAGGATCAGCACGCGCGTGCCGAGCTCGGCGCGACGGGCCGTGATGGCCGCCGCAAGCGCGCCATCCTCCATCGATCGATAGCGTTCGGGCAGCGGTGGTTGCCAGAGCATGGGCCGTGAAGTGTAGGGCCTACCATGCTGCATTCCATGGACGACGATCTGCTCGTGCACGCTCCCGCAAAGCTCAACCTGGCGTTGAGCGTGGGCGCCCCGCGCCCGGATGGGCTCCACCCGCTGTCATCGTGGATGGTCACGCTCGGCTGGGGCGACTCGATCTACCTGCGCCGGCGCGATCCGGGCAGCAGTTCGCTGTTCGCCAACGTCTGGGCGGCTGATGCACCCCACACGCCGGACCTCGATTGGCCGCTGCGCAGCGATCTCGCCTGGAAGGCGCATGCAGCGATCGAACGTGCCGTGGGGCGGCAACTGCCGGTGCGCGTGCGCGTCGAGAAGCGCATTCCTGTCGGTGGCGGGCTCGGCGGCGGCAGCAGCAATGCCGCGGCCGTGCTGCGCGGACTCGATGAACTCTTCGACCTCAGGCTCGGCAACGAAGCGTTGCGCTCGATCGCCGCAGGCCTCGGCAGTGACGTCGCGTTCCTCGTCGAAGGTGGCTCGGCGATCGTGTCAGGCGTCGGAGAACGCGTCGATGCCCTGCCGGATGTCCCGCAGGTGCATGTGGTGCTGTGCTTCCCTGAGGCGCATTGCCCGACCCCGACGGTGTACCGGTTGTTCGATGCGCTGCGCCCCGACGCGGGCGATCCCGAACATGCACGCGTCCTCGGCATGGCCGCGACCGACCGGGTCCGGGCACACGAACCCTTCAATGACCTCGCGGCGCCGGCGCGTGAATCGAGCGAAGCGGTACGCCGAGCGATGGACGAGATCGCCGAGGTCACGCAGCTGCCGGTGCACGTCTGCGGGAGCGGGAGCAGCCTCTTCCTCGTCTGCGACGATCCGATCCATGCCGAGCACGTCGCGCGGACCGTGGTCAACGAGGCGGCCGTGAAGGCCGTGGCGACGCAGGCCGGAGGCCCCGGCGGGAGCGTCCGCAACCCACCGCCTGTGCGCCGCACCTGCGCATAACGCGCGCGGGGTTCGAAGGCCGGGCTGCGTACACTTCGCCGCTTCGGAATCGAACACCATGACGACCCCTTGCAGCACCGCGGCTTCCGCACCGAGCACCTTCGTCCCCGCCGGACTCGACGCCTCGTCGTGGCCCCAGCTCGAGCCGCTGTACCGAGCGCTCATCGAACGCCCGCTGAAATGCGCCGGGTGCCTCGAGCGGCTGCTGCTCGACCGCAGTGATCTCGATGCGATGGTCGCCGAGACCGAGGCGAACCTCTACATCGCGATGACCTGCGACACCGAGAGCGAGCCGCGCCGCAAGGCCTTCCTCGACTTCGTGCAGGACGTCGATCCGCACCTCAAGCGCATCGGCTTCGAGCTCGATCGCCGCATCGTCGAGTGCCCGTTCACCAAGGACCTGGACCAGCAGCGCTACGGCGTGCTGCTGCGGGGCCTGCGCCAGGAAGTCAAGCTCTTCCGGCCGGAGAACGTCGAGATCCAGACCGAGTGCACCAAGCTCGAGCAGCAGTACAGCCAGATCTCCGGCGCCATGGCGGTCGAGTTCGACGGCAAGAAGCAGACGCTGCCGCAGATGGCGCGCTACCTCGAAGTGACCGACCGCAGCGTGCGCGAAGCCAGCTGGCGAGCCGTCGCCGACCGCCGGCTTCAGGATGCCGAGGCGATCGACGGCATCTACGACCGGCTCGTCGCGCAGCGGCATCGCATGGCGCTCAACGCGGGCTTCGACAACTACCGCGACTTCCAGCACCAGCGCATGCATCGCTTCGACTACACGCCCGCCGACTGCGAGCGCTTCCACGCCGCGTGCGAGCAGGTCTGCGTGCCCCTGATGCGCCAGCTCAACGAGGAGCGCCGCACGGCGCTGAAGCTCGACACGCTCCGTCCGTGGGACCTCAAGGTCGACGTCCTCGGTCGCTCGGCCCTGCGCCCGTTCGAGACTGCCGACGAACTCGTGGACCGCTGCAGCCGCGTCTTCCACGACATGGGCGGTGGCCTCGGTCCGCTCTTCGACTCGATGCGATCCGGCGAATGCCTGGACCTCGAGAGCCGGCAGGGCAAGCAGCCCGGCGGCTACCAGTACCAGCGCCAGGCCAGCCGCAAGCCGTTCATCTTCATGAATGCGGCGGGCATGCAGCGCGACCTCGTGACGATGGTGCACGAGGCTGGGCACGCCTTCCACAGCATGCTCTGCTCGCACGACCCGCTGCTGGCCTACCGAGGCAGCCCGATCGAGTTCGCCGAGGTCGCCTCGATGAGCATGGAACTGCTCACGTTCCCGCACCTGGGCCACTTCTACTCCGAGCAGGATGCCGGCCGGCACCGCCGCGAACTGCTCGAAGGCCTGGCCACGCTGCTGCCCTGGATCGCCACGATCGACGCATTCCAGCACTGGGCATACACCCACCCCACGCACACGCGCGCCGATCGCACCGCGTACTGGTTGCACCTCAACAAGCGCTTCGGCGCGGATGTCTCCTGGACGGGCTGCGAGCGCGCGCTCGAAACGGCGTGGCAGCGCCAGGGCCACCTCTTCCAGAACCCCTTCTACTACATCGAGTACGGCATCGCGCAGCTGGGCGCGCTGCAGCTCTGGCTGCAGGCACGGCGCAACGCGGGGACGGCGCTCGATGCCTACAAGCGCGCCCTCTCGCTCGGGGCGAGCCGGCCGCTGCCGGAACTCTTCGAGTCGGCCGGCCTGCGCTTCGACTTCGGGCCCGAGACGATGGCGAGCCTCATCGATGAGGTGCGCGGCGAGCTCGCGACCATTCCCGCCTGACCTGAACCCTGTCCACGCCAACCACCACTCGACACCACGACCATGTCCCACCACGTCGCCATCCTCGGAGCCGGCAAGATCGGCCGCATGACCGCCCACTTCCTCGCCTCGTGCGGTGACTACACCGTGCGCATCGGCGATGCCCACGAGCCAAGCGCCCTCGCCGTCGCGCGCGACGAGCGGATCGACGGCCGGCGCGTGGACTTCAGCAGTCCCACCGAACTCGCCGCCTTCCTCAAGGGGGCGTGGGCCGTCGTGAGCTGCGCACCGTTCAACTGCAACGTGGGCATCGCGCAGGCCGCGAAGGATGCGGGCTGCCACTACCTCGACCTCACCGAGGACGTGGCCGTGACCAAGAAGGTGATGCAGCTGAGCCACGGTGCCTCGTCGGCGTTCATCCCGCAGTGCGGCCTCGCGCCCGGGTTCATCACCATCGTGGCGCACTCGCTCCTGCGCGAACTCGACAGCGTCGACACGGTGCGCATGCGCGTGGGCGCGCTGCCGCGGACCCCGAGCAACGTGCTCCAGTACAACCTGACCTGGTCGACCGACGGCCTGGTCAACGAGTACTGCAATCCCTGCGAGGCGCTCGTCGACGGGCAGATGTGCCTGGTCCCGCCGCTCGAGCAGGTGGAACGGCTGCACATCGATGGCTGCGAGTACGAGGCGTTCAACACCTCGGGCGGCCTGGGCACGCTGGCGGATTCGCTCCGCGGCACCGTTCGCAACCTGAACTACAAGACGATCCGCTTCACCGGCCACGCCGAGCAGATGCGGTTCCTGCTGAACGACCTGCGCTTCATCGAGCACCGCGATGAGCTCAAGGCGATCCTCGAACGCGCCGTGCCGGGCACCGATGACGACCAGGTCGTGATCTTCGTGAGCGCCACCGGGCAGCGTGGCGGCCGCTTCATGGACCGCACCTGGGCGCGCACCGTGCTCAGCCGCGAGATCGGCGGCCGCCACTGGACCGCCATCCAGGTCACGACCGCGGCCGGCATCTGCGCCGTGGTGGACATGCTCAAGGAAGGCACCGTGCCGACCAAGGGCTTCGTGCGCCAGGAACAGATCGGCCTCGACGCGTTCCTTGCGAACCGCTTCGGCCGCCACTACGCCTGACTCGCGCCATGGGCGTGTTGCCGGTCTTCCGTGACGCTGGCCCCGAGGATGTGCCGCGGGTGGTCGCGCTCGTCGAGCGCGCGTACCGCGGCGAGGCGAGCCGCGCCGGCTGGACCACCGAAGCCGACCTGCTCGATGGCCAACGCACCGATGATCGAGAGATCGGCGAGCTCGTGCGGGGACACGACTCACGCATCCGGATGGCATTCATCGATGGCGTGCTGGTGGCCTGCGTGCGCATCGATCGCGGATCGGGGCACGGTTACGTCGGCATGGTGTCGGTGGAGCCAACGCGCCAGCGTGATGGCCTCGGGCGGCAGCTCCTGGCTGAGGCCGAACGAGTGATCCTTGAGGACCTCGGCATGGACCGCGCACGGATGACCGTCATCGGCCAGCGCGAGGAGCTCATCGCCTGGTACGGGCGGCGGGGCTACCTGCCTACCGGCGAGCGCGAGCCGTTCCCCTATGGCGAGCCCCGCAACGGGCTGCCGCGGCGGTCGGACCTCTACTTCGAGGTCCTCGAGAAGCGCCTGCGCTGAGCTCGTGCTGAAAAATCCCCTCGCGCGGCTTGCCTGCGCCCCTGCCGAATCGGACGTTTGGGGCCGCACGGCTGGGCGTGCACCGAGGAGAGCACCATGCAGCAGCACGACATCCACCACATGCTTCGCAAGATCATCGCGGCCGCCGGCAGCTTCTGCGTCGGCCTGCTCATCGCGCGCGCGATCGGGCTCTGAGAGCACCGGCACCGCGCGAAACCGTGCGCATCAGCGCACCCGAACATCAAGGATCGCCACCTCGGCCGGCCGGTTCACGCGCAACGGGAACCAACTGCCCACTCCTCGCGTGACGAACACCGAACTTGCACCGAGGTGATAGAGCCCGTCATGCAGGGCACGGCCCTTGGCCGGCTGGCTTCGATCGCCCGCACCACGCGTGATGCCGACCTGCAGGCCATGGGTATGCCCGGACAGCGTCAGCGGGATGCCATGCTGCACAGCGGCGCGGAACGCCGCCGGATGATGCGCTAGCAGGATCGGCGGGAGCTCCTCGCGGCCATCGAGCATCGCCTTGAGCCGCTTCTGCGCATCGCGCACGCCCACGGTCCAGTCGAGCCCCGCCACCATCGGCCCCGACGGCAATCGCGCAACCTCGTCGCGCAGCACACGGACACCGCTGCGCCGCGCGAGGCGCGCCACGGATTCCGCATGCTCGAGATGATCGTGGTTGCCCATCACCATCAAGGTGCCCAGGCGTGACTTCATGCGCCCGAGCGCCTTGAAGACGGGCTCGCATCCGGCAAGCTCGAGATCGACCACATCGCCGGTGCATGCGACCAGATCCGGCTGCTCGACCTGCGCCAGCTCGATGGCCTCGAGCGCACGCTCGACCGGGATGAGCCCACCGACATGGAAATCGCTCAGATGCGCGATGCGCAAGCCATGCAGTGCATCAGGTGCACCGGGCAGGAAGACCGGCACCGATCGCAGCACGATCGGCTGCGCAAGGTGCGCCCGCGAGAGCCGCCCGCGCGAGAGCCGATCCGGAAGCACGGTGAGCAGCGAGCGACGGATCGCTGCACGCCCGAGCGGCGTGAGCGGCGTTGGGGTCGTCTTCTTGCGTGTCACGTGCGCAACCTTGCTCAGAACCGGAGTTCGAGACCAGCCACCAGGCCCTGCAGGCTGCCGCTCATCGAGTCACCGTTGCCGGCGGCATCCCAGTTGAGCAGGCGATAGCCACCGGTGATGGCAAGATTGTGCAGCACGTCGAGCGAGAGATCCGCCCGAACGAACCAAAGCGAATCGCCAGCTTCGACCCCCGGGCCCCAGCCGGCGGTGGCGGCGATCCGCAGGTGACCGAGCCAGTCGACATTGCGACGCAGATCGAGGTCGAGCTCGATGCCGCCGCCGATGACCGGCGTGATGACCGAGAGATCGATCGAGTCGCTCGCGGCGGTCGTCCGGTCGGTCACGGACTGCTCGTACGAGACCGCATGGCCGCCCACGAGTCCGTTGAAGCGAAGGTCGGCGAAGGCTGGCTTCGTGCCCGCGGGGGCATCATCACCGGTCCACGGATGTCGATCGGCTGCATAGGGGCGATAGAAGGTGATGACGACGTCACCCGCCACGCCCCAGGCATCGGCGCTCGACGAGAGCGCATCGCCCGCGGCGAAGGCCACGGAGCCGAATTGTCCGGCCGCCGGTGCGGAGGTCGATCCATCAGTCGAGGACCAGAAGCCGTTCACGACCAGGGCCAACGCATCCCAACGCGCGCTCGCGGTCAGCAGCGGCACGACCTGCGAATCGTCGAGGTCGAAGTCATCCTCGATGGTCACGGCCGCGGCCGATGATGGCGCGTTGATCGTGCCATTGAGGCGGGCGAACCACGCGCGCGCTGCGAAGTCGAAATGCGGTGCACCCGTGGACTCGACGGGCGCGAGCACCGGCGCTGCGGGTGCGGGCGCGACGGTTGCGGACTGGCTCACCGTCGCCCCAGTCGGTGCTGGCGCCGCTGCGCTGGACTGGGCGAGCACGGCTGCGACGAGCGTGATGGCGATCGGTTCCACGATGCAAGGCTAGCGCAGGCCTGCAAGAATGCCGCCATGCTGCCGCGTCCTGATCCCGGTGCCCCGCCGCCCCGGCGCCCCATTCGCCCTGGCAACGCGTTCGACTGCGGGCCGCGCGCGTGGATCGATCCGGCAGGCCTGGATTTCTCGTTCAGCCGCAGTGGCGGCCCGGGCGGGCAGAACGTGAACAAGGTTCACTCGCGGGCGGAGCTCATGGTGAAGCTCGGCTCGATCCATGGCCTCGATGAACGCGCCCTCGAGCGCCTGCGCGATGCGGCGGGTTCGCATCTGGTGCACGGCGACACGCTGCGGTTCACGGCCGAGGAGCATCGATCGCAGAAGGCGAACAAGGATGCCTGCCTCGAGCGCCTGCGCGAGCTGGTGCTGCGCGCGAGCATCCCGCCGAAGGTGCGACGCAAGACGAAGCCCACGCGTGGCTCGATTGAGCGCCGGCTGGAGGCCAAGAAGCGCGAAGGCGAGAAGAAGCGCCAGCGCCGCTGGGACGGCGCGTGAGCCAGCGCCGCTGGGACGGCACGTGAGCCGCCCGCTCAGTCCTTCCAGCGGACCTCGCCCGTGCCCTTCTCGATCGCGCCGATCACCACGGGCTTCTCGCCCATGCGCTTGAGCTTCGTGACGACGGCCTTCGCGAAGTCGGGCCGCACGAACAGCACGTAGCCGATGCCCATGTTGAAGACGCGGAACATCTCCTCGTCCTCGATGCCCCCGTGCTTCTGCAGGAACGGGAAGATCGGATTCGGCGTCCAGGCGGATCGATCGATCACGCAGTCGAGGTGGCTCGGCAGCGCGCGGCTTGCGTTGCCCGGCAGACCGCCGCCGGTGATGTGCGCCATGCCGCTCACGACCATCTTGCGCCGGTAGCCAGCCAGCAGCTTCACGATCGGCTTCGCGTAGATCCGCGTCGGCTCGAGCAGCACGTTCCAGAGCGGCTTGCGGCCGAGCTCGGGGTACACGCGGTCCATGTCCAGCCGTGCGTCCTTCACGATGCGTCGCACGAGCGAGTAGCCATTGCTGTGCACCCCGCTCGCGGCCAGGCCGATGACCACGTCACCCTTGCGCACGAGCTTGCTCGTGATGATTCGCTTGTGGTCGACCACGCCCACGCAGAAGCCCGCGATGTCGAAGTCGCCCTGCCGATAGATGTCGGGCATCTCGGCGCACTCGCCGCCGATGAGCGCGCAGCCCGCCTGCTCGCAGCCCTTGGCCACGCCCTCGATCATGGCGGCCGTGTCCTTCGGAGCAATGCGCGACAGCCCGAGGTAGTCGAGGAAGAAGAGCGGCTCAGCACCCTGCACGATGAGGTCGTTCACGTTCATCGCCACGCAGTCGATGCCCACCGTGTCGTACACCTTGCGCTCGGCGGCGATCATGACCTTGGTGCCCACGCCGTCGGTGCAGCCGACGAGCACGGGATCGCGGTACTGCTTTCGGAAGAGCCCCTCGCCGAAGAGCCGGAACATGCCCGCGAAGCTGCCATGCTGGCCGAGCACGCGCGGCGAGTAGGTGCGCCGCACGATCGGCTTGATCAGGTCGACGACCTCGTCGCCCGCATCGATGTCGACGCCTGCGTCCTTGTACGTGAGCGGCTTCTTGGTGGCCATGGAACGCGGCATTACAGCGGATCCGGCGGGTTCCTGCGCGGCCGCAGCGGGCCCGTCGTTGCTATCCTCCTCCTCCCATGTCCATCCTGATCGACGGCAACACTCGGGTCATCTGCCAGGGCATCACCGGCTCGGCGGGCGCATTCCACACCAAGGGCTGCTTCGAGTACGGCACGCGCATGGTCGGCGGGACCACGCCCGGCAAGGGCGGCCAGAAGGACGCCAACGGCCTCCCGATCTTCGACACCGTCGACCAGGCCGTTCGCGGCACGGGCGCGACCGCGAGCATGATCTTCGTGCCGCCGCCGTTCGCGGCTGATGCCATCCTCGAGGCCGCCGATGCGGGCATCAAGACCATCATCGCGATCACCGAGGGCGTGCCGGTGCAGGACATGGTCCGCGCGCGTGCACGGCTGGCGGGTTACCCCGGCACGATCCTCGTCGGCCCCAACTGCCCCGGCGTGATCACGCCCGGCTACCGGGTCGGCGACCGCTTCGAGGGCGGATGCAAGATCGGCATCATGCCCGGCTACATCCACACGCATCGACGCGATGCCAAGACGGGCAAGGCCGTGGGCATCGTGAGCCGCAGCGGCACCCTGACCTATGAAGCCGTGTGGCAGTGCTCGGTGCGTGGCATTGGCCAGTCGACCTGCGTCGGCATCGGCGGCGACCCCGTCAAAGGGCTCGACTTCCTCGACGTCCTCGAGATGTTCAACGCCGACCCGCAGACCGACGGCGTGATCATGATCGGCGAGATCGGCGGCAGCGCCGAAGTCGATGCCGCCCGCTGGATCAAGGACAACATGACCAAGCCCGTTGCCGGCTTCATCGCCGGCCGGACGGCTCCCAAGGGCAAGCGCATGGGCCACGCGGGCGCGATCATCGGCGGCGCCGATGACACCGCCGAGTCCAAGCTCAAGGTCATGGCCGAGTGCGGCATCCGCGTCAGCATGAGCCCGGCCGACCTCGGCCAGACGATGGCGAGCGCGCTGGGCCTGGCCTGAGCGCGCGGCTGCGCGGCAAGGACCTAGGGAGCGCAAGGACGAGCATTCGCAGAAGGCTTCGCCGGATGCCCTGCGTAGGATGGCTGCGTGATCACGCACACGGCACATCCATGGCTCACGCGCACGCTCTGGTGGAGCGCCTGCCTCGCCGCCATCCTTGCGGGCGCTGCCCCCACTCGCGCGCTTCGCGCCGACGGTCAACCCGTTCCCGCATCCGACACGCTGGAGTCGCCCGCCGCGCCGTTCAATCCATCGGTCACCAAGCGCATCGCCATCGTCGGTGCCAGCGCGAGTGACGGCTTCGGCGTCGCCGTGAGCAACGGCAGCGCGACGCCGTTCAAGGCTGAACTCGTCGACATGCGCGACGTGCTGCTTGCCGCGGCGAAGCCTGGCTCGACATCCCTCGTCGCCAACTACGCCACGGGCATGTTCTTCAGCGACCCCTTGGCTCGCGGCGAGGACGCGATCACGCGGGCCCTAGAGACCAAGCCGACGCTGGTGCTCGCTACGGACTTCCTCTTCTGGTACGCGTACGGAGGCGGCGGCATCGGGAAGACACCCATCCGCTCGGAGCAGGACCGCGCCACGCTGTTCGAGCAGGGTCTCAAGCAGCTCGACAGGGTCATTGCAGCCGGCGTGCCCCTGGTCGTCGGGAACCTCCCTGACATGCGCGCGTCGAAGGGGCGCATGATGTCGGCGACGCAGCTGCCAGAGGATGCCACGCTCAAGGCACTCAACGAACGAGTTGCCTCGTGGGTCCAGGGCAAGCCGCGGGTTCGGCTGCTCAGCCTGCTGCACGTGATCGAGGAAACCCGCTCCGGCGAACCGGTGCGGGTGGGCTCCGTGCGCTGGGATCCCACCAAGCAGGGACCGGTGATGCAGCGCGACCGCTTGCATCCGGCGTTCCCGGGGCTCGTCGCGCTGACCGAGCGGACGATGGAGTGCGCGATCGGCGACACGGCGTGCCGCGAGCGCTTCGACTTCACGCCGCAGGACGTGAAGGCCCGGATCCTCGACGGCCTGCCCAAGTGATGAAGGCGGCAGCGGGACGAACCCGCCTCCGGCTCACTTCAGGTTCTCGAGCACGCCCGCACGCTCGTCGGCATCAAGTTGCAGCAGGACCGATCGGTTCAGCGCCACGTACGCATCATTGCCCATCACCCGGATCGCGTTGGCCCGCACGGTGGTCATGTCGTGCCACGCACGCGGCACGCGTGGATGACGCACGAGCGTCTCGATCGTTGCACGATTGGCGACCTGTCCAGCCTCGAGCGGTGCAGCCGCGAGCGTCCAGAGCAGGTCGAGCTGGCTGAGGGTCGGGCTCTCGATGAGCTCGATGGCCTCCGCCACAGCATCAAGGTTGCGCCAGAGGAAGAGTGGCATCAGCGCGGACGGCGCAGAATCCTTTGCCACCCCGGCCTTCATCGCGCTGGCCCACACCGTGCCCGCGAAGTCCGGCCGCCCAAGGCGGCTCACGCAACGCATTGCCGCCAGTGCATTCTCGCTCGTCGGCGCGGCGTTCATCGCCCTGATCGCTTCGATCGCCGCCAGCTTCAGATCGACCAACCCATCCCGCGGCTGTGCAGGCAAGAGCGCACCGCGCAGCAAGCCCGGCGACGGTGTCCACAGCGGGTCGCCGATCGTCTGCACACGCCAGCATCGGTCGGCCTCGCCCTCGAGCGCCCGGCCAGCAACCAGCAGCGGCACGCCGACCGAGATCCGCTGCGCGACGACCGCCGGCGGCACGAACGCCTGCAGCATGGGTTCATGCACCGAACCCACGTACACGAACACACCATGATCGAGCCACCGGCTCCCGACGCAGATCGGGGATTCCGGCGCCGACAGGCTGAACGAATGGATCATGTGCAGGCCCATGGGACGCGCGATCGCGGGGATCTCGCGCACACCGGTGTCCTGGTCCTTCAGGATGGTGAAGGTGTCAAGGTTGCCCATCGAGTTGATGAACTGGAGATCCGTCGACCAGCCTGCGGCGGCACGTTGGCGCCACGAGACGATTCCGCCTGGCGAAAAGCGGATCGTCTCGGCGGCGAAGCCCGCCTTCGTGAGCAGGTTCGTGGCCTCCCCGACCTCGTACTGACGCACACCCGCGTTCGATGGGTATGCCGGGCAATCATTCAGCCATGCGCCCTTCTGCACCAGGAACAGTGAGCACATGGCTGCATAGGCACTGCGGGATTCGGACCCGAAGATCCATCCGGCAATGGCCCAGCGCCGCGGCACACGACCATCGGCGATCCGGCACAACGCATCGGTCGTGGCGATGGGCTCGTTGCGGCGCGCTGGGCCGAACGGCGACGCGAACTCAACGCGCTCCCCCGGGGTGCTCTTGCCCGCCATCGAGCGGCAGATCGTGACGGCATCGACCTCGTCACCAAGCGCACTCCACGCGAGCCCGGTGGCCGCAATGGCATCACGAACGGCGTCGCACAGTGCAGTCGTTCGGTCAGGATCGAGTTGGTCGTTGGGCGCTCCCCAGTTGCCCACCAACGGCACGAGCACTTGCCCGCGGCCGGCTGCAAGGGCAAGCGCGGCAGGCCATGCCGCATCGGCCGGGTCGTAGAGCACGACGCCGATCGACGGCACGCCGCGACCAGCCAGCGCTTCCCTCATCGACCCAGCGCCGGGCGTCCACGCATGCACGGCGGCACCTTCGATCACCGCGGATCGCGCATCGCCCCCGGGCATGGCGCCGACCGAAGCCCGACGGAAGACGCGCTCGGGAGCGAACGACTGCAGGAAGAGCGGCGTGACGTGATCGTCCTCGATCAGCACGGGCCATCGACGGTCGATCGTCCACTGACGTATCTCGTCCAGATACGTCGCGCCGTCCGGCACGAGCACCACCTGATTGAGCACACCCTGCCTCTTCGCGAGCATCTCGCTGCGTACGCCGAAGCGGAATGGGAATGGAATCTGCTCCGGTGCGGCGGGCTGCGCGGGCACCGCTTGCGCCCGTTCCAAGGGTGCCGATGGATCAGCGATCGGCTTGTGCGCGGAGGTCGCTGCCCTTGCGCAGGCCTGCGGCATGCCGGCGAACGCCAGCGTGACCGCGAGCGCCATGCCCCAGATCGAATGGCCCGTGATCCACATTGGTGCCGTACGCATCATCACCCGCCTACGGGCGCCATGGCCTCGAAGATCGCGACAGCCACCAGGGCGCCGCTGATCGAACCCATCACCGGGATCCAGGCATATCCCCAGTCGCTCGATCCCTTGCCCGGGATCGGCAAGAGCGCGTGCATCACGCGCGGCGCCAGGTCACGCGCTGGGTTCACCGCGTAGCCGGTCGGGCCACCGAGGCAGATGCCGATCGTGAAGACCAGGAGCCCCACCGGCAGCGCACCCATCGCGCCGAAATCCAACGAGATCATGCGACCATCGTCCATCGTGCCCTGCGCTTCCTTGAGGCAGAGGATGCCGAACACGAGCACCGCGGCGGCGATCACCTCGACGAGCAGGTTGCTGGCTGGCGCTCGCACCGCCGGCGCGTTGCAGAAGGCCGCGAGCTTGGTGCGCGGGTCCTCAGTCAGGCGCCAGTGCGGCAGGTAGAGCAGCCACACCAGGAACGCGCCGAGCATGCCGCCGGTCATCTGCGCCAGGCAGAGGCGCACGCAGTCATCTCGCGCCACCATGCCCATGGCTGACATCGCCACGCTCACCGCCGGGTTCAGGTGCGCCGGGCCGCCCAGGAACGCCGTGCAGTAGGCAGCGACGAAGACCGCCAGCCCCCATCCCACCGTGATGATGAAGAAGCCCCCCGGCTGCGACGGGGGCACCTGCCCCTTCGTACGCGCAAGGATCACGTTGCCGACCACGCCGTTGCCGAGCAGCACCAGCAACGCTGTACCCAGGAACTCCGCCGCAAGATTCATGGCCGCAGGCTACACCCCGTAGCGACCACGCTCCACCTCGCGGATCGGGCGCAAGGTCGAGTCAGGGAGCAAGGACTCCGGGACGACACGGCGCAGCCGTTCCGCGCATCGGCGCTCGACCTCATCGCGCTGCCACCAGATCCAGAGCGTCTCGTGCGTTCGCGCCGTTCGATCGATCCACTCCTCGGACTTGAGCCGGCTCCCGACGAGCGCGTCCATCGATTCGATCAGTTGCTCCTCGGCGCGCCGGAGTTCCGGCTCCAGATCATCCTTGAGCCCGAGCACATCGGCGCGAACGCCACCCGGGAGCCCCGTGTCCGCAAGCAGTGCATCCAGCACCGGCAGGATTCGTTGGCGATCCCGGAACCCATTGGGCGCCGCTTGCGCTGCAAGCGCCCGACGAAACGGCCACGCATCCTTGGAAGCCACGACGCCTGCAAGATCCCGGGCCAGCGAGGCACGAAGGCCATCCCGGCGCTCCTGAGCTCGCTGATGCCGCTCTATCAGTTCAACTTGGCGCGCCCGGCTGGCCTCGCCCAACGCTGCACGCTCCTCGTCACTCACGTCACCACGGGTACGCCACAGCAGCGATCCGCGCATCCAATCCCATCCCATGCTGGACTGCACCTCGCGAACCTCCGACCGAACTGCGGCTTCGGACGCCTCGGCGGCAGCGGCGGCAGCGAGCACCGCGCGCAGCTGCTCCCCGCCGGCCACGCAGCGCAGCGCCACGCGCACCGGATCGCCGGGCAAGGGCGACACCACGACCGCCCACTCGTAGTCGATCGGCGCGAGCCCCGCGCTGACCCGCATGGCCGGTGCGAAGTCTGGTGCAGCCTCACCAGCGAATTCACCCAGCGCGGTCCAGAATGCGGCATCGGCATCGTGGATCTTGGCTTCCACGGCCCGAGCATTCGCGACGTACTCATCCACGGCTGCCATGGCATCGCCAAGCGTCATCGTCCTGACGCGCTCCATCAGCTCGACCTGCTCCTGACCACGAACCGCCGCAAGCTCGCCCTCCGCGATCGCCGACACGATCGACTCATGCGATGCCAGCAGTGCACGCATCGATTCGGCCTGCGCGTCGGGAATCATGCACGCCTCGATGAACCGATCGAGCAGCGGCAAGGTGGGCCGCGCCCGGCTTGCCAGGCCCAACGGATCGGCAGCATCGGTCGCCGGCTCGTCGACCTCGGGCGCCTCGGGATCGTCGCCGAGGAGTAGTTCGGCCTTCTGCCCTTCGGCCGAAGGCTGTTCGATCGCCGCGATGCCCGTGCCCGCCGCCTCCTCGCCGATCTGCGCAACGACCATGGCCTGCATCGCATCGCGGGCACGCATGGCGCGCTGATCCCGCTCGGTCGAGCGCTCCGAGAACTCCTTCGCCGCCGGCGGCTCGACGTCCTCCCACTGCAGCATGAGGAATGACTCGGACATCCGCTCGCCCTGGCTGCGCAAGAGCGCATCCAGCGATGCGCCGTCCTGCTCAGCCCACTGCGCGAGCGCAGCAAGCACACGCTGCCGCAGGGGCTCATCAACGCCCGGCGCGCGCAACAGCCCCACCGCCAGCTGCTCCACACCGAAGCCCCGGTCGACCGGTACGCCAAGGGCTGCACCCACGCTCCGTCGCCAGGCCATGCGCTGCAGCGGCGTCAAGTGAGTCGCCAACGACGCATACAGCGCCACATCATGGTCGATGACCGAGGCGGTCGCCGTGGCCATGGACTGCCAGCATGCGTTGTGGATCGCGGCCACACGGCGGAGCACCGCCTGCTGTTCCTGCTGAAGCTCATTCACGAAGCTTGCCGGATCAACCGGCTCGGCTAGCGTCGACGCATCACGGGCGCCGCTGCCGTCAGCATGCGCAGGCGCATCGTCCGGCACCGCGTTCGAAGGGCCGGCCTGCTGCTCCGCCTCGCGCACCACGCGCTCGATCCGTTCCATGAGGCCCCTGTATTCAGCCCAGATCGCCTCCTGCTCCGCGGAACTCCGGCTGCTGCACTCCAGCGCCTCGCCGATCGTGCGCATCAAGCGACGCAGCAGGTCGCGGCGGGCCCGTCGGTGGCGATCGATCTCGGGCTTGAGCCCGGCCCATCGCTGGGGATCGTCCCGCAGCACGCGCTGGAGCGACCCGGCAGCATCGAGCGCGGAGAGCTGGCCCAGCCAACCGCTCGTGCGAGCAACCACCGCAAGCTCCCGACGCACCCGCACGCGCTCGATGCCCTGCGCGGCATCCATCGGCATCAGGGCCGCGATGGCGGTGAAGAGGGCACCATCCAGCTCCTGCTGTGCCAGCTGCAACTCGATCGATGGTCCCCGCTGGCGCTCCATGTCGCCTTCGGATGCCTTGATGGCCTTGCACGATCGCTCGACAAGCGCCGCATGGCGCGCGACATAGTCCACATGCACTCGCTCGAACGCCTCCCAGTCGGCCGGCTCGGCGCCGGTCTCCTCGCGGAGCATGCGCGCAAGCGCACTGATGTCGATGGGCTCGACCGAGAGATTCGCGTATTGCGCGGACGCCGCCGTCGGCAGAATCAGCGCCGCCACCCACGCCAGAAGCGCGAGCCACGCGGCGCGCGGCTTCACATCGCGCTCCCGAGTCCCATCACGCGACGCCACGCACTGATCTGGCCCAGGTGCATCATCTGGTGATTGTTGCAGAGGAACAGCACCGCCTGCCCCAGCACGGGGAAGCGTTCCTTGAAGACGCCCTCCACGGGATTCGGTCCCGCAAGCACCGAATCGTCGAGCTCGGTGAGCAGCTCAGCCACCTTCTGGTGGCCGGCCATGTAGTGCGCCATGAGCGCATCCTTCGATGGATACGTGCCCGCATCGACGCAGGGCGCGCCGGCCTTGAAGAGATCCTCCCAGCCCGCGGGGTTCGCGATCGCGCCTTCGTGACCGATCAAGGTCGCCATGCGCGCGGGATAAATGCTCAGGTGACCGATGTTGAACGCCGCACTGTTCATGTCCTTGAAGGGCATGCGAGCGAAGGATTCGGCAGGGATCCCCTGGCAGAGCTTGTCGGCGTAGCCGATGGTGGCGAGGCAGTCGTGAGCGATGCAGCTGGTGAAGAGTCCCATGGTCGCGGGATCGTACCGACCGATCCGTCGCGTCGATCAGCCGCCCAAGACGCGCGCGCAGACCGCCGCAGCGATCGACGGGTCGCTAGTGCCATGCACCACCGCCCTGCCATCGATGAAGACCGTGAGGTCAAGTGCCAAGCCGCCCGACAGCGAAGGATCGATCGAACCGCGCACCACTCCTTGACCCGCCGCAAACGTTCCGGCATGGGCGAGTCGCGCCAGCCACCCCGCTTCATCCAGCATTGACTCGACCGCCGGTCGGATCTGCACCGCGTTGCGTCCGCACAGGACCGCCGCTCCCGATCCAGCGTCGCCATCGAGCCACTCGAACCGGCCTGCACCGCAGCACGCGCACGCCGGATCCTTCGCCACCGCGATCGTGCGCCACGATCCGGCTGCCGTGTCGACACTGACGAGCGTCGGCGCACTCGGCTCGGCACCGGCCAGAATCGGCAGCCCGAGCGCCACGCTCGCTCCCGCCGCGATGGCGACCGTCGATCCGAGCACCCCCGCCGTGTCGCAGGTGCCGAGCGCGCCCGCAGGCGGCGCATCCGGCCAGACGCATCGAAGGCATGGACCGCCCGCTTGCACCAGCATCGCCCGCGCCTGCGTCGCGATCGCCGCGCAGTAGACCCATGGCCGGCCATCGCGCACGCACGCGTCATTCAGCAGGTAGCGAGGCTCCATCGCATCGAATCCATCGAACGCCACGTCGATGCCGTCCAGGTAGTCTTCGATCGAATCGCGCTCGATCGAGTCGACCCACGCCTCGACGCGCACCGAAGGATCGACGGCCTCGAGCCGCGCGCGCGCCGCGATCGCCTTGGGCACGCCGACATCCGCCGTCGCAAAGAGTGATTGCCTCTGCAGGTTGCTCGGTTCGACCACGTCCCGGTCCACGATCACCACCCGGCCAACGCCCGCGCGGACGAGCTGGTCCGCGATCGCACAGCCGAGCGCGCCGCATCCGGCGACGAGCGCGCTCGACGCACGCAACCTGCCCTGGGCGTCGCCCGTGAATCCGGGAACGAGCCGCTGGCGCGCATGTCGATCACCGGGATCAGCCATCGGGGTTCTCCGAACCTTGGCGGAACGCCAGCGGCATGGGCGCCGGGCAACGACCAATGAACAGGGCGGGCCGAGTGGCCCGCCCTGGGTATGTGTGCTTGGAGCCGTGCATGGCTGAGGCCGGCATCCCGCTCGCGCGGGACCGGATCACCACGCGAAGTGGGCGAACGCCTTGTTGGCGTCGGCCATCTTGTGGGTGTTCTCGCGCGTCTGCACCGACTTGCCCTCGTTGCGGGCGGAGTCCATGATTTCCTTGCTCAGGCGCTGGGCGATCGGCTTGCCCTTCTCGTCGCGGGCCGAACCGATGATCCAGCGGAAGGCCAGGCTCTGGGCGCGGCGCTTGGAGAGCTGCATCGGCACCTGGTAGTTGGCACCACCGACGCGCTTGGAGCGCACTTCGACCGACGGACGCACGTTCTCGAGCGCGAGGTGGAAGACCTCGATCGCGGTCTTCGGCATGTTCTCCGACTTGTCCTTGTCCAGGCGGGCCTGGATCACGTCGAAGGCGTCATAGACCACGCGCATGGCGGTGGCCTTCTTGCCGTCTTCCATGATGCAGTTGATGAACTTGGAGACGACCAAGTCCTGATAGCGGGGATCGGGCTTGAGCTGCTTCTCGCTGGCGGTGAAACGTGCCATCTCTGGGGTCCTCTGGGCCATTGGCCCGGCTGGTTTCACGATGCTCGGGCGTTGGACATGCCCGGACTGGGGAGCATCGTTACTGGGGTTGTCGCAGGCGACCGGCCTGCACGGCCCGGGAGGATCCCGGGGCTGCTCCCGCGGTTGCCCGCGGGTGAATCATCATCGCCGATCGATCACTTCTTCGTGGCGGCGGCCTTCTTCTTCACGCCGTAGCACGAGCGGCTCTTCTTGCGGCCATCGACGCCGAGGCAGTCGAGGGCGCCGCGCACGACGTGGTAGCGCACGCCGGGAAGGTCGCGCACACGGCCGCCGCGCACGAGCACGATCGAGTGCTCTTGGAGGTTGTGGCCTTCGCCGCCGATGTAGGCGGTCACTTCACGGCCGTTGCTCAGGCGAACGCGGCACACCTTGCGGAGCGCGGAGTTCGGCTTCTTGGGGCTGACCGTCTTGACCTGCAGGCACACGCCACGCTTTTGCGGGCAGGCAGCAAGTTCGCGCACCTTGGACTTGGTGGCGGGAGAGCGGCGGGGCTTGCGAACGAGTTGGTTGATGGTCGGCATTGGCGTTTGAAGTGAAGGGTCGACAAGACTAGCGAAGCCTCGGCTCCGCTGCAACGGTCCGCTTCCGTGTTATAGGAAGACCAGTCCACTCCTTGACTTGCAGCACCATTCCCCTAGACTGCTTCGCTCGACACAGCGCGCCCTGTCGTGCGCGCCCTGACCACGGAGCCAGCCATGAATCCCGCCTTCCGAACTTCGCCCGGCCGCAAGCGCCGTCGTCGCGCTCACCAGGCCCTCAAGCCCGTGCACACCACCCTGTGCCCCAACTGCGGCGCTGCCAAGCGTCCGCACGCCTCGTGCATGGCCTGCGGCTACGTCCGCCCTGGCCTGCAGCTGAAGCTCGGCGGCCAGGAAGCCTAAATGCGCATCGGCGTCGACGTCATGGGTGGCGACAACGCCCCCGACGAGATCCTGAAGGGCGCCCTCCAGGCCCTTCCCCGCCTCGCCGACGACGACACGCTGGTGCTGCTGGGTGATCGCGGCGCCATCGAGGACACGCTCAGCGAGCGCGGCATCAAGGATCCGCGCATCGAGTGCGTCTTCACGTCGCAGGTCATCGGCATGGATGAGTCGCCCGTCGACGGCATCCGCAACAAGGAAGATTCTTCGATCACCGTCATGAGCAAGATGGGCGCCCCCGGGCATGCCCATCGGCTCGACGCGATCCTCAGCGCCGGCAACACCGGCGCCTGCGTGGCAGGAGCCCAGATGTACCTGCGCCGCCTGCCCGGCGTGATCCGTCCGGGCATCGCGTGCACGATCCCGACCTTCGCTGGTCCGGTGGTGCTCATCGATGTCGGCGCAAACATCGAGCCCAAGCCCGCGCATCTGGCGCAGTACGGCGTCATGGGGGATGTCTACGCCCATGACATCCTTGGCATCAAGCAGCCCCGCGTGGCCCTGATGAACGTGGGCGGCGAAGCCAACAAGGGCACCGCCGACGCCAAGGAAGCCCGCGAACTGCTGGAAAACACCCCCAACATCAACTTCATCGGCTTCGTCGAGGGCCGCGGTGTCTTTGATGGCGAAGCCGACGTGGTGATCACCAACGGCGTCGTGGGAAACGTCATGATCAAGCTGGCCGAGGGCCTCTCGGCCGGCATCTTCCGTGCCCTCGCCACCGAAGTGCTCGAGATCGACCCATCGCTGGCCGCGCGGCTCGACCCGGTCGTCAAGAGCCTCTACGCGAAGTACGACTACCACGAGTACGGCGGCGCGCCGCTGCTCGGCGTGAACGGCACGTGCCTGATCAGCCATGGCTCGAGCCAGGCTCGAACCATCATGAACGCCGTGCTGCGCTGCAAGCAATTCGTCACCGCAGGGATCAACGACACGCTCGTCAAGCGCCTCGCGACGTGCACGGCGGCCCAGGCATGATCCCGCCCTGCGGCGTCCGTCTCGCGGGAACCGGCTCGGCCGTTCCCGACAAGCTGCTGACGAACAACGACCTCGCCCGCATCCTCGACACCAGCGATGAGTGGATCGCGCAGCGCACGGGGATCCGAGAGCGCCGCGTGTCGGCAGGCGCCCCCGATCCGGTGTTCAACCTGAGCTGCCTGGCTGGCCAGCGCGCGCTCGACATGGCCGGTCTCAAGGGCAGCGACCTCGACCTGGTGATCCTGGGCACGGTGAGCGGTGAGATGCTCTGCCCGAGCACGGCCTGTCGCGTGGCGGCAGCGCTCGGCGCCACACCCGCGGGTGCGTTCGACATCGCCGCCGCCTGCAGCGGCTTCGTCTACTCGGTCAACGTCGCCGACTCGATCATCCGGGCCGGTCGCGCCAAGCGCGTGCTGGCCATCGGCTGCGACGCGATCTCGTCGGTCGTCGACTACACCGACCGCACGGTGAGCATCCTCTTCGGCGATGCCGCCGGGGCTGTGGTGCTCGAGCGCTGCGACGACCCATCCAAGGGCTGCCGGTACCAGACCATGAGCGCCGACGGCGCGAACTGGCAGCACCTCTACATGCCCTACCGCCCGGACATCGTGCCCGAGTGCGACCGCTCGAACCCGATCCGCCTGGGCAACCTGCGCATGAATGGCCGCGAGGTCTACAAGTTCGCGGTGAACCGCTTCCGCGAGGTCATCGAGGATGCCTTCCAGAAGACCGGCCTCTCGGTGGACGACGTCAGCCAAGTGATCTGCCACCAGTCGAATGCGCGCATCATCGAGAGCGCCATCGAGAAGCTGAACCTGCCGCGCGAGAAGGTCCTCGTCAACATCGACCGCTACGGCAACACGAGCGCAGGCTCGGTCGGGCTCTGCCTTGACGAACTCAACCGCGCGGGCAAGACTCCCGACGGCAAGCCCTTCATCATGGTCGCCTTCGGTGGCGGCCTGACGTGGGCAAGCTGCGTGTGGGACAAGTGACGCACCCGCCGGCATGCTCGCCGGCCAGACAGGAGCCATCATGAGCCAGACCGTCCTTCTCTGCCCCGGACAAGGGGCGCAAGCCGTGGGCATGGGCACCGCGTGGGCTGCCGCGAGCAGCGCCGCACGCACCATCATCGAGACCGCCGACCGCACGATCTCGCTGCCGATCGGCAGGCCGCTCTCGGCCATCTGCGCCGAAGGTCCGCTCGACCAGCTCAGTCGCACCGACATCAGCCAGCCTGCGCTGTACACCGTTGGCGTGGCGTGTGCGGCAGCCATGCGAGAGCGCGCCCCGCTCTCCCTCGCCGCGGCCGCTGGGCTCTCCCTGGGCGAGTACACCGCGCTGCATCTGGCAGGTTCATTCAGTTTCGAGGATGGTCTCCGACTGGTTGCGCTGCGTGGCCGTTTCATGCAGGACGCCGCCGAGGCGAGCCAGGGCGGCATGGTTGCCCTGATCGGAGCCGACGAGGAGAAGGCCCTTGAGGTCTGCGCCAAGGCCGCCCAGGGCGATGTCCTGGTCTGCGCCAACTTCAACGCGCCGGGGCAGATCGTGCTCAGCGGCCACGCGACAGCCTGCGATCGCGCAGTCACTGTGGCGGGTGAACTCGGGCTCCGGGCCGCCAAGCTGACCGTGGCGGGCGCCTTCCACAGCCCGCTCATGCAGCCGGCAGCCGAACGCCTGGCCAAGGCGCTCGACGAAACCGCATTCTCGGCGCCCTCGTGCCCGGTCTGGAGCAACGTGACCGCCCGGCCTCACGGCAACGACCCGGCCACGATCAAGCGGCTCCTGGTCGAGCAGCTCACGGCCCCGGTCCGTTGGAGCCAATCCTGCACCGACCTCATCGCCGCGATGCGCTCGGGCGGTACAGTGGTGGCGTTCCGCGAGGTCGCCCCGGGCACTGTCCTGAAGGGCCTCATGAAGCGGATCGACCGAACCTGCGAGGTGACCAGCCATGACCAGCCCGACCCCGTCACTGCCTGACCTGCTGCGCGCCGCCGCGCTGCTTGCGCCGCTCGCCCTCGCCGCGTGCGGCGAAGAAGCCCCGCCGCCACCGCCGCCGGTCGTCCAGGCCGAGCCCGAGCCGCCGCCGCCGCCGCCGGCCCCCGCGGTCACGAGCATCGCCGAGCTGATGGAGCGCTACGGCATCGACCAGCGCGTCAGCCTGCCCGAGGACCTCGCGCCGCCGGCTGATCCGGAGCGCATCGCCATGCTCAAGTTCATGGATGGCGTGGTGCGCGGCGAGCAGTCCAAGGTCGACCCGATGCTCAGCGACGACGACAAGGTCATTCTCAAGGAGATGGTCGGTGACGGCTCGTGGAAGCGCGCCACCGACAACGTGACCAAGGCCGAGTGCCGCTGGGGCAAGAGCCCCGATGGCGCCGATTGCGCGCTCGCGGTGTTCTCGTATTCCGCTGGCGATGACCAAGTCGCGATGTGGACCTTCACGGCCAGCGACGACGAGAGCGGAACCTTCACGGCTGAACCGTGCCTGCCAGGCATGATCGACAAGCTGTCAGGCGACGACTGGGTCAAGGCGTGGTTCGATGTCGTGTCGAAGTACCTCGCTCGCGCCGACGAGCCAGAGGAAGTCGTGGCTCCGCCGCAGAAGAAGACACAGGAAGAAGGCGACAGCGAGACCCCCAAGATGGGTTCCGGCGTCGGTGGTGGCGGCGCACCCATGCGCCGCAAGCCGCCGGCTGAGCCGCTGCCTGCGCCGACCGGACCGAATCCGTCGGGCAACTGAACCTGCAGGCCGTCACGAACGAAAAGAGCCCCCTGATGGGGGCTCTTTTTATGTCTGGTCGTGGCTCGTTGTGGTTCGGCGCGCCGCTGAGGGCGCTCGCGTCACATCGTCATGCCGCCGTCCACCACCAGCACATGGCCGGTCAGGTAGCCAGCTTCGTCGGAACTGATGTAGGCGCAGGCCGACGCGATGTCGTCGGGCGTACCGAAGCGACGCACGGGGATGTGCTCGATCGCCTTGTCCTTCACGATCTGGGGCAGGGCATCGGTCATGTCGGTCGCGATGAAGCCTGGCGCGATCACGTTGGCCGTGATCCCCTTGGAGCCGAGCTCCTGGGCGATCGTCTTGGTGAGGCCGATCACGCCGGCCTTGGCGGCCGCATAGTTCGCCTGTCCAGCGTTGCCGCTGATACCGCTGACGGAGCCCACGTTCACGATGCGCCCCCACTTGCCGCGCAGCATGTGGCGGCTGGCAGCGCGGCAACCGGCGAAGCAGCTGCGCAGGTTGACTGAGAGAACGGTGTCGAAATCCTCGTCGCTCATGCGAAGGATCAGCCCGTCCCGCGTGATCCCGGCGTTGTTCACCAGGATGTCGAGCCGGCCATGCGCCGAAGCCACGTCCTCGACCAGCTGTGCGTAGGCCGCTGCGTCCGCGAGGTCGCAGGACCGGGCTTCGGCACTTCCGCCGGCGGCCGTGATGGCAGCCACCACGTCGGCCAACGCGTCGGCGTTGCGCGCGACGGCCACCACGTGGCGCCCGTCACGGGCAAGTCGAAGGGCGATGGCCTTGCCGATGCCTCGGCTGGCTCCAGTGACGATGGCGACGCGACGTTCGATGGCAGGATCCTTTCCTCTGGGCGCGACAGCGCACCGGCCGAGTGTATCGGCCTTGCCCCGGCCCGACGGGTTCGCCGAGCATCGCTATACTCCGCCCCCACGGCATTCCGCCGTTGCAGGAGGCACCCCTTTGACCGAAGCAGAGATTGAAGCCAAGGTGATCAACATCATCGCCGACAAGATCAAGGTCGAGAAGGCCGAGATCAAGCGCGAGACGAACTTCATGACCGACCTCAACGCCGACAGCCTCGACATGGTCGAGCTGCTCATGGCCTTCGAGGAGGAGTTCGGAACCAAGATCCCGGAAGGTGACAGCGAGAAGCTGCAGACCGTGGGCTTGGCCATCGACTACATCAAGCAGCGCAAGGCCGCTGGCGGCTGAATCGAGCCGCGGTCGGGTGGTCCCCCGGGCCCCGGGGTGCGCTGTTCCCGCCGCATGCCTTGATCCATCGACCGTACGAACCCCAAGGAGGGCGCCCGAGCGCCCTCCTTGGTGCTTTTTGTGTAGGTTCTCCGGTCCATGCGCACCCTGACCCTGCGACGCGTCGTGGTCACCGGCCTTGGGGCCGTGACCGACTGCGGCCACTCCGCCCCCGCCACCTGGGATTCGATGATCCACGGCCGTTCCGGCATCGGCCCGGTCACGGCGTTCGCCCAGAGCGGCGACTGGTCCGTCACTTTCGGCGGAGAGGTCCGCAACCTCGATTACACCAAGGTGCTCGATCCTCGCGATGCCAAGCGCATGGACCGCTACTGCATCTTCGGCTACACGGCCGCCTGCGAAGCGGCGATGGACAGCGGCATCGACTTCACTGCGGGCGACCCCTACCGTCGCGGCGTCGCCATCGGCAGCGGCATCGGTGGCATCGAGACGATCGAGCAGGGCATCAACAAGATCGCCCAGTCCGGACCCCGCATGGTGAACCCCTTCACCGTGCCCAAGCTGATGCTCAACTCGTGCTCGGGCCATGTGAGCATCAGGTTCAGCCTGCGCGGCGCGAATGTGGCCACGGCCACGGCCTGCGCCAGTGGCAGCCATGCGATCGGCGCCGCGTATCACTTCATCCAGCGCGGCGATGCCGATGTCATGATCGCCGGCGGGGCCGAGGGCTCGGTGACGCAGCTCTGCATGGCGAGTTTCGCTGCCATGAAGGCGCTGAGCACGAGAAATGACGCACCGACCGAGGCGAGCCGCCCGTTCGATCGCGACCGCGACGGCTTCGTCCTGTCCGAGGGCGCCGGCGTGGTCGTGCTGGAAGAACTGGAGCACGCGAAGGCCCGCGGAGCGAAGATCTACGCCGAGCTCGTTGGCTACGGCGTCAGTGGCGATGCTCACCACATCGCCGCTCCGGATCCAGCGGGTGCCGGCGCGCAACGCGCGATGGTCAACGCCTTGGCTGATGCCCAGCTGTCTCCTGACGCGATCGGCTACATCAACGCGCACGGCACGAGCACGCCGCTCGGCGATGCAGCCGAGGTCGCGGCCGTGAAGCAGGTCTTCGGGCTCCACGCCCAGCGGCTCTCGGTCAGCAGCACGAAGGGCGTGACCGGACACGGCCTCGGCGCCGCAGGCGGCATCGAGACGATCGCCACGGTCATGGCCGTGAAGACCGGCATCCTGCCACCGACGATCAACCTGCACAACCCCGACGACGGGTTCGATCTGGACTTCGTGCCCAACCACGCCAAGGAACGATCGATCCGCCACGCGATCAACAATTCCTTCGGCTTCGGTGGCCACAACACCAGCCTGGTGTTCGCCCGCTTCGAAGGCTGATCGGTTGCAGGCCGTGCCCGTCGCGCCTTGGCGTGCCGTGACGGCTCAGGACGTCGTCGCGAGCATCAGTCGCTCAGACTGCTGAACGGCGTCGCTGAAGCTCGGCGCGCAGGCATCGGCGCCAACGAGCTTCCACAGATCGGACACGATCTGGAATGGGTGGCCGCCCACGATGACGCGAACGCCCTCGGCTGCGCGCGCTGCACGCACCGCAGCGATGGTGTGGGCAAGCGGACGAAGCGACAGGGAACTGCCGACGCCCAGCGCCAGCACATGAATCGGGCGCCCAGTCTGGGATGCATCGAGCATGGCCACGATCTCATCGGCGGGCGTGTTGGCGCCAAGGCACTCGACCTTCCAGCCCGCCACTTCGAAGAGATCCGAGAGCATGCGGATCCCCATGTCGTGATGGTCGCCGCCCACGCTCGTGGCCAGGACGCGCCACGGACGCTCGCCTTCGACGGGGACATCCATCCGCAACTGCGCCATCATCGACTGCGTGGCGTTGGTCACGAAGTGCTCGTCGGCGATCGATGCCTCCTGCATGTGCCACATGCGGCCGACCTCGGCCATGCTGGGCACCAGGATCCGTTCGTAGACCTGCGCGAGCGTGCGACCGGAGAGGCGGGCTCCGTGCACCACATGCCACGCTCGATCGCGATTGCGCTCGAGCAGGTGCAGCAGGTAGAGCCGTGCGGCGGTCGAATCCCCGCCGGTCGCCTGAAGCAAGGAACTCGGCTGCGGAACTGAGGTGCCAGCCACGCGCTCAAGCGCCTGGTCGACGAGGCGGCACGCCACCATCGCCTGCTTGGGGAGCTGCTCGGCCAGCACGTCGCGGAGAGCGTGCATGCTCTCGACGACATCCGTGTCATGCACCTGACGGGACGAGAAGGCCACGCGAGACCACTGCACCTGCTCGACCAGAATCTCGACGCGCTCGAAGGCCACGGCAACGGCAAGGTGACCAAGACGCTGGAGCATCTCGGCCTTCCACATTCGCTCGGCATCCTGGCCGTAGCGGGACTGGATGCCAGGCACACGCTCAAGCAGTCGGGCTGCAGCCCAGCCAGCAATGGCGCGGGACACGCCATCGATCGTCTCGGCAGCCTGTCGGCTTGCGGGGTTCACGGTTGCGGGTTCGCCTGTCGAGTGACCGGGGATTCACCCCGGTTCCTGCCGGGTTATCGTCAGTCCCGCTTGCCGCCGAACATGGCGGCGAGCCGGAAGGCCAGCTTGAGGGCCTCGATGTAGACCCAGACCAGCGTGACCACCAAGCCGAAGGCCAGGTACCACTCGGCCTCGCGAGGAGCGCCGGACTGCACGGCGTCGTCGATGACGCGGAAATCGACCACCAGCCACAGCGACGCCAGGCCGAGGACGAGCACGTTGATGCCAAGCCCGATCAGCGCCGGGGTCCCGCCCTCGAGCGCGCTGCCGATCGAGATGAAGGGCAGCGACACGCCGAACAGCGAGAGCACGAAACCGATCAGCATGACGACCATCAAGCCGACGGTCGCCACCGTGAGTGCCATCTGGAACGTCTGCCCCCCACGCAGGATGCGGGCCTTGTAGAGGCCGAGCATGGTGCCCATGAGCGCCATCGTGATGACAAACGCCTGGAGCGCGAGGCCACCCGCGACGGTGATGCCCTTGGACTCGAGGATCTTCTCCAGGAAGAAGGTGACCGATCCGATGGTCGCGCCCTGCAGGAGCGAGTAGATGGGAGCGACCCAGCGTGCGTGGCTCGGGCTGCGCCAGATGGCGAAGAACGCGACGAAGCTGAAGATCAGCGACGCGATCATGAACCCCATCGACCAGCCGGGGTTGGAGGCTGTGACCGCGTAGGCGATGGCCCCGGCGATGGCGCAGAGCATGGCGCACGCGCCAGTCTTGTTGATGACCCCCTGGACGGTGGCCACACCGCCTGCTGGCTGGGCGTGGATCTTCTGGTCGAAGAGCTGGTCGGCGAAGACGGGGTTGCTGGATTGGAGCTGGCTCATGGAGTGGTTCCCTGGAATGGGGCAAAGAAGTCTAGGGGCGCTGATCCGATCCGTCACGATCGATCACGACGGTCGCTGAGCCGATTGCTCGGCCTGGCGCGCCTGCGCGTAACGGGCAAGCTGCCGCGCGAGTGTGTCGGCATGGGCGGGGTGGAAACTGAAATCAAAGCCCAGGCCGACGTAGGTGCGCTGGCTGCTGTCGAGGCGCGTGTGGGCCAACTTGGCGGCCACGACGATCGGCACGGGCATGGATGACCCCAGCGGGATGCGAAGCCAGAACGTTCGATGTCGGGCGAAGATCGGTGCCGCCGTCCCATCGACGCGCAGGCCAACGCCACCGGTGGCCATGTTCATGAGCTCGGCCTTGACCGGCGGACCCACCTGCGGGCGGCGCGTGGGCTCGGGGCCGATCGTGCCATGCTCGAGGTAGTCGCGCGCGACCGCGTCGTAGGCCACCTGGGCATCGTGCACGCTCGCAGGATCGAGCAGCGGGAAGACGTCGATCTCGGGCGGCGTGAGGCCGCCGAGTTCCAGACGCGGATGGCGACGCAGGCAACGCTCGACGGCGTCAGGAAGTTCAAGGCGCAGCACGCGACCTTCCCTGCCGGGGACGTCGCCGAGCTTGCGCGTGGTGAAGGTCCAGCGGTTCTGGCCCAGCGTGATCACACCGATGAGCGACACGCCGTCGCGCAGTTGGATCGGCATGCCGACCGTGGCCGGCGACTCGACGAGTACATCGTCGTCGCGCAGCTCAAGCACATGCAACCGCCAGATCAGGTCGCTGGCCTCGCGTTGCTCGGCTCCCATGCCGGGCCGAGCAATGGCCACTTCGATGGCGCCACCGCGCTCGAAGACCTGACCCATGGTCCGTCGCCACTCCACCGTTCGGGATCGTTGCGCTGGCATGACCCCATGCTACGCGGCGGGGTTCATGGGGTTCGCGCGCGCTGCAAGGCCGCGAGCGAACGAGCAGCCGCCGTGCATCGATCGATCGTGGCCGGACGCCCCCCGAAGCGAACCGCGTAGAACGAATCGACCACCGATCGAAGGTGCATCGCCGCCTCGGGCGAGTGCAGGGCAAGCTCCGCGGCGACCTCGAGCGGGGTCATGCCAGCCCGACGGATGGCGCCACGTCGGCGCGCGGCGCGAAGCGCATCCAGATAATGCCGCGCCAGCTCGCGCTCGCGGGGCGAGGCATCGGGCCCCAGGAGCGGAGCCGTGCGGCGTCGCCTGCCCCGCAGCAGCGCCAGCACGACGATCGTCGCTGCCAGCACCATCCCGATCGAGGCGAGCCAGAGGCTGCCGACCAAGCCGGAGAACGTCTCGACCAGGCGCTGACGGACGGCATCGAGCGCCTCGCGTGCGGCACGGACCGGACGGGACAACGCCTCGCGCGTGCTTGCCATGCGATCCGCGAGCTCCGCCTGCGCCTGGACATCGAAGCTGACGACATGTCGTGTCCAGGCGAAGTTGAGCGGATCCCAGAGCCATCGCAGCCCATCGGCCCAGCTTCGCTGCTCGGCCTGGAGCGCCTCGAGCGTCGTCGGCGGGGTGCCATCAAAGGTCGTCCACTGCGCCTCGCCCGTGCGGACCTCGACCCACGCATGGGCATTCGAGGAGCGCACGATGTACTGCGATTGCGACGCGTCGTATTCGAGCGCGATGAAGCCAGCCACGACGCGCGCATCCACGCCCATCGACTGGCACATCGCGCACAGTGCACTGGCGAAGTACTGGCAATGTCCTTGGCGCGACGACGCCAGGAAGTTCACGATCGGATCCTCGCCACGGCGACGCACGATCGAGCCCAGATCGGTCGTGTAGCGGAAATCCCCGGAAAGCAGTGCCGATTCGAGCGCCGTCGCCACCGCCCGGTTGCGTTCCCAGCGCGCAGCCGGACGAAGTGCTGCTGCATCGAGATCAGGCACGGCGCGACCGCGCGGCTTCCATCGCTCCCACAGCTCCAGCGCCAGGGGTTGCACCCCGGCGACCGGGAAGCCGGGCACGGGTCCCGGCTCGATGAATCCCCCCGACAGCACCGTCATGTCGCGATCGCTGGCGTAGGGCTTGACGGCCACGGTGTAGCGATCAAACTCGCCGATGCGGCTCGAGGCGCTTGCGAGCAGCATCGTGGACTGGTCCAGCGCGACCGACATGCCTTCGGCGGCCTGGATCGAGATCGGCGCGAGCACGCTGAAGACCTGGTTGGTGGCCAGTCCGCGCATCTGCACGACCTGTCGATACACCTGGAAGCGCGTATCGATGCCCGACTCGACGAAGGGAACGAAGCCCTCGCCCGCGCCTTCGATGTACTCGCGCCGGGGCTGCTGCGGCACCTGCCACGACTGCGAGATGGGGTCGTAGCGGTCGAAGACCGCGCCACGCAGGTGCAGAGGCTCGTTGTGCTCGATCGCCACGCCGTCAGGACCGATCCACCGCACGGTCATGACCTCGGTGCGCGAGTCCTCGATGCGCTCGTCCGAGGCCAGGCTCACGCGCAGGGAGAAACCGCCCGCACGGGTCCGGCTCCACGATTCGCCCTCCAGGCCTTGGCGAGGAAAGCCCAGGAAGACGAGCACGCCGCAGGCTGCCGTCACGATCACCGATGCGACCGCGAAGCCGGCCCAGCATCGCATGGGCGACGCTCCGGCCGAGGGCTCGAACGCCACAGGCAACGACCCGGCCGGGATCCTCGAGGCGTGCGCTGCCGCGGCACGCTCGGTGCTCGCCTGGACCCACGCCGCCGCCGCGCAGACCGGCATGAGCAGCGAACCCACGACGAGCGGCAGGCCCGCCAGCACGTCGGTGCCGTCGAGTGCGGCGACGAGGAGGAGGATCGAGCCGAGTGCGAGCACGTGACGCTCATCGGCGGCGCGGTGCCGCGCAAAGAGCTTGATGACGAGGGCCGATCCGCACAGGAAGCCGACCTGCTCGATGTCCGGCGGACGCCCCGCGATGAACGCCGAGATCGCCGCGGCCGCAACCAGGCTGGCGATGATCGAGTGCGCGACGATGGTGGGCAGGCGCTTGGGGCGCGCGCCCTGCGCGAGCACACCACTGAGCGCCGCAGCCACCAGCGAGAACGACAGGAACACGAAGGAATCGTCGGCGATGCAGAAGGCGGACAGCGAGAGCATCGCCGTCACCAGGACCAGGGCCTGCATCGCGCGTGGCATCGTCATGACGAGGTCCCCTGCCGGGACGCCAGTCCCTGCAACTGCGCCGCTGATTGGTGCACGGCTGCGGCGCCGCCAACGCTCGGATCGATGCGCCCCGGGTGGATGACCACCGTGGCTGATCGTTCGTCACCGGCGACCGAGACCATGGTGGAGGTCCGTGGTGCATCAAGGTCGAGCTTCGCCAACTGCACCAGCAACCGATCGAGGTGGCGCACGCCCCCCGCTGCCGGCATGGCCACGCACGGCAACCCATGCACACGCAGGCTCACCTCATGGCCGAGCGAGATGGCGCTCGAGGCCAGGCTCGCGGCCATCGTGATCGCATCCTCCTCACGCTGACGAGCATCGACGCCCGCAGGCACACGACCAGCCAGCGACGCCGTGGGTTCCGAGAGGTTGATCACGAGCCGCAGCCGCGGGTAGCTCGGGCTTGCGCGCTCGATCACGGCCAGCTGCTCCCGCGATGCCGAACGGCGCCACGCCACGTCGCGAAGGCTCGTGAGTTCGGGTGCATCGCGGACGCCGAAGAACTCCTCGCCATGACCTGGCCGTGACGCAGCACGCTGGCCCGCCGGGCCACGGTCCAGCAGCGCTCGAAGGCGGGGCGCCGTCACGCGCACCACACGGGGCAGCACGGTGATCGTGGCACGCTGACGCCACGTCACGCGCTTGCCCACCAGGCCGAAGGGGAACGACGACTGCGCGATGACATCGAGCAGCTGCACCTCGCCGCGCCGCTGCGGCCACCAGGCAAGTTCCACCATGCACCGTTCGCCCGGCGCCACCGACACGAGCCAGCCCTGCGATGGCCCGAGCGCCGATTCGCGGACCGAGACGGCGAAGGCAGGCCAGATCCACGATGCATTGCGCACCTCATACTGCAGAACCAGCGGCTGGCCCACGCGAGCATCGCGTGGCACCAGCCGACGGACACGGAGTGCCATCATCATGGCACCACTGGCAAGGCCGCTGACGACGATCATGCCGACCGCCGTGCCGACCGCCCAGATGAGCAGGTTTGACGGTCGCCAGACGACCGCCATGACCAGCACGAGCACCCCGACCACGAAGACGAGTCCACCGAGCGCCGGCCGGTAGGACAGGCGACGCCTCATGGCGCAGGTTCACGGGCACCGGCAGAAGGCATCATGCCCCCTGCTCCGGCGTGGTCTTGGGGACCTCATCGCGCAGGCGATCGATCGCTTCGAGCAGCGTTTGGCAATCGCTCGGACGGAACGATCCACCCGGCAGGTCAACGCTCCATCCGCTGACCGCCTTGCGATCGATGCGGTGGTGGGAGCCCGGCTCCAGGTCAGTGCGCGTGCGGGGGCGATCGACCAGCAGCCCATCGACGCCATCGCCGTCGAGATGGTCCACCCGATACCACGCCTGCTCGATGCGGTCATCGCCGTCGGTGCCGCCAACGGGGGCCTGCACCATGAAGTGCTCCTGTGCCAACGCTTTCCAGGCCGGGGCGTCCCCGCGGGCCAGCGAGGCGAATGCCGTGGCGAAGAGCGGGAAGGTCCGCTGTGCCTGGCGGGCGTTCGCGTCGACTTCGCGTTGCGCCAGGTAGAGCACCGCATTGCCCTCCTCGATCCGCTGCGCCGCATCCTGTGGCCACGTCCACGCCTTGCGGAACGTGCCTCGCTCGCTCGCCGCGCACACCGCCACGCGCGGCGACTTGACATGGTCGATCCCGATCGCGGCGATGCGCTCGCGCCACGCGCGGCTGCCGGCGTGCGACTCCTCGACGAATCGGTCGGCGTCGGCCAGCGGCACGAGCGCGACCACCATGCCATCGCCGATCTCGATGGGCTGGCCCGGAAGCGGCAGGTCATCCTCGAGCAGCAGCGGCACGAGCGTGTCGAGCACCATCTCCGCGGCGAGCGCATGCTCAACGGGCACCTCGAGCAGCTCGAGCTCGGGCCGACCGATGCGCCCCAGGCCGACCGTACAGATGGCCACGTGGGACGACGGGACGTCGGCCTTGTCGCTCACGCCCGGCAGGCGCACGATCCGCCACATCAATCGATCGATGGGCACGGCATCGGCGGCCAGGACTTCCTGGTCGAGTTCGGCGCGCGGCACGAATTGGCCTGTCGTCACGTCGAGCACACCGGCAGCGTCGGCGATCGAACCCGCGAGGAGATTCAGGAGCTGGAAGTACTCATTCGGGCCCTCGTCACCGTCGAGCTGGACCTGCAGCCGGATGACCCACGGGCATGATGCCGCCTCGCCCAGCATGGCGCGCCACGCGTCATCGACCTCCAGAGCTCGCTCGCACCAGAGCGCCACGGGATTCTGCACACCGTCGATCGCGCACTCGATGGCCCAGGAGACCTCGCCCTCGCCCAGGTCCATCTCGGAACCGACCGGCTCGACTGCATCCATCCATGCGGTCAGCGCTGCCAGCACTTCCGCGGCGGTCGGCGGGTCGGCGTGCGGCCAGAAGGCCACGAGTTGCAGCGGCGTCGGCTCAAGCTCCGGCCATGAGCCTGACGGAACTGACGCTTGGTCACCGGGCTGCTCGTGGTCCATGGTGCTACGGTACACCGCCCCGACCGCGACCCACACATGACGGAAACCGCACCAGCCGAATCCGCACCCGATCGCAGCCTTGCGTCGCCCTGGCTCCTGGCCTCGATCGGATCGGCTGCAGTGATCGTGGGCTTCTCGTGGTTCGGCGGTTTCATCAGCTGGCACGATGCCATCGCGCCACCATTCGATGGGGCGCCGTTCCTGACCCTGTCCACGTTCAAGCCGCATGGCGCGAAAGCCGCGCACGCGGTGTGGATCCTCTCGGATCGCGCGCTCTGCATCGGTCCCTATTCGGCGGCGACATGGACCGCGCTGCGCGCCGCAGCGCTCGGTGCGGCCGTGCTGGGGAGCCTCGTCGCCTTCCGTGCCGTGCTGGTGCGCATGGCTGGACTCGTTGGCGATGACGCGGCAGCCATGACGGTCCGTGAGGCTCGGCGCCTGCTCGTATGGTGGATCCTTCCCTTGGTGGGCCTCTTCGTTGCGGGTGCGATCCTGCCGATGGACGCGCCAAGGTTCGTGGGACTCGCCTGGGTAGGAACGATGAGCGTGGCGTGGTTGCCGTGGAGGATGGCCAGGGCGGCCAGGAGCGCTGGACGTGGTCGTGCCTTGGGCCCGACGCTGGTGCAGGCCCTGATCGGAATCGCCTGTCTCGTGGCCGCCGTGCTTGCCGGGGGCGCTCTGGTCGCTGAGCCGGCGTGAGCTGGTCCGATCGTCACGGGACCCAGGCGGCCTTGGCTCGAACCTGCCGGCCGCGGCGCGCGTTGGTCCAACCACGGGCGTACAGTCCCCCGGCCTCGATTTCACCCAGAACCAGGAGAACACCGTGGATCCATTGCGTCAGTTGATGACCGCCGTCCTTGCCCTGCCCGTCGTGGCCTGCGCCGCCGTGGGCCCCCAGCAACCCGCCGATGCAAAGCCAGCCGAAGCGCCCGCCGCGCAGCCGGCCCCAGCGGCCGCTGAAGCGCCGAAGGCCGATGCACCGAAGGCCGATGACACCGAAACCGAGATCAAGAAGCTGCGCGCCGAAGCTCAATTGCGCGAAGAGCAGCTCGCTGCCGAACTCGCGCGCGTGCGCGCCGAGAAGGCGCGGCTCGATGCAGCGATGGCGCTCAACGCCTCGCAGCAGGCCAAGGCCAACGAGCCCGAGGCGACCCGCCTGGCCGCCATGCAGCGCGAGGCGCAACTCCGCGCAGCCGCGCTCGAGGCTGAACTGGCAGCAGGCAACGCCGAGATGGTCCGCATGAAGGCCGAGCAGGACCTGCTCGACATGCGCCACCGCGTCAAGCTGGCCAGCATGCGCCGCGAGCAGGAAGCGCTCGCCGCCGAGAACGCGCTCACCGCCGAGAAGCGCCGCTCCGAGCAGGCGCGCCTCGCCGATGAGCAGATGCGCGTCGACATCGAGTCGCGCACCATGGCGGGCCGGCTCGCCCAGCGCGATGCCGAGCAGAAGATGCGCGAGGCGGTCGACGTTCTGGAGGCCTACCCCGAGCAGCCCTTCAAGGACGGCGTGATCACCGTCAGCGACCGTCGCATCTCCCTCAACGGGCCCATCGTCAGCGGTACCGCCGACTACGTCTGCGACCGCATCGACTGGTTCAACAACCAGGACCGCACCAGGCCGATCTTCATCGTGATCGACAACTCGCCGGGCGGCAGCGTGATGCAGGGCTACCGCATCGTGAAGGCGATCGAGACGAGCGACGCCCCGGTGCACGTGATCGTGAAGAGCTTCGCAGCCAGCATGGCCGCGACGATCGCCACGCTCGCTCCGCACAGCTACGCCTACCCCAACGCGATCATCCTCCACCACCAGATGTCCACCGGCATCTCGGGCAACATGACGGACATCGAGCAGGAAGTGAAGATGGCGCAGGAGTGGGAGCGCCGCCTCGCCGAGCCCATCGCGCGCAAGATGGGGATCTCGATGGCCGATTTCAAGGACCGCATGTACAAGGCCCGCAAGACCGGCGACTGGGACGAGTTCGCCGACGTCGCCGTCAAGCTCAAGTGGGTCGACCACGTCGTGAGCGAGATCCGCGAGGAAGGCATCCGTCGCAAGCCCGGCGATTCGCCCGCCGCCCCGATGTGGGGAATGTTCGGCGTCAGCATGAAGCAGGACGAGCAGGGCCGGCCCTACATGAGCCTGCCCCCGCTGGACCCGTACGACTGCTACTTCATGGTGAACCCGCGCGGCTTCTACCGCATCGAAGGCCGCTGAGGCCCGAACACCACTGACCGACCGCCGGGCGGTGCCGCATGGCGCCGCCCGGCTTCGTTTGCGGGGGGCGCGTCAGAGCACCAGGTTGACCATGCGGCCCGGCACCACGATCACCTTGCGCGGCGACTTGCCCGCCAAGTGAGGCAGCACATCTGGATGGCCAAGCGCGATCGACTCGACCTGGGCCGCGTCGGCCTTGGTCGGCACCATGATGCGCGCACGGACCTTGCCCATGACCTGGACCGCGATCTCGACCTCGTCGTCCACGAGCATCGCCGGGTCGGCGATGGGCCACGGCGCATGCACCACGAAGCCCGATCCGCCGAGCTTGGCCCAGAGTTCCTCGGCAGCATGCGGCGCGAAGGGTGCCAGCAGCCGAACGAATCGCTCGAGCTGCTCATGGGTCAGGCCGCCGTCAGCCGGATCCTTCATCTCCTGCGGCCTCGTGGCTGCGTTCACGAGCTCGATCATCGAGGCGATCGCGGTGTTGAACGCGAGCCGGTCGATGTCGCCGGTGACCTTGTGGACGGTGCGGTGCAGGAGGCGCTCGACGGCCGGATCCGCCTGACGCGCCAGCAGCAGCCCTCCGGTGCGCTCATCCACCGCCAGCCGCCAGACGCGCTGCAGGAACCGGTGCACACCCGCGATGTCGCGGGTGTTCCAGGGCTTGCTGGCCTCGAGCGGGCCCATGGACATCTCGTACAGCCGGAAGGTGTCGGCGCCGTACTCGGCGATCACGTCGTCAGGATTGATGACGTTGCGCAGGCTCTTGGACATCTTCGCGATCACTTGCGTGACCGGACCGCCGCCACGCTCATGGTGCGCCCCATGGCGTTCCTCGACCTGGTCGACGGCGACGAGGCTTCCATCCTCGCGTTGGTACGCGTACGCCGTGAGCATGCCTTGGTGGAAGAGCTTCCCGAAGGGTTCCGGCGTCCCCACATGACCGAGGTCGAAGAGCACCTTGTGCCAGAACCGCGCGTAAAGGAGGTGCAGGACCGCATGCTCCGCACCGCCGACGTACAGGTCGACCCCGCCCGCGTGCATGCCGCCGCCCTTGCGCTGGCTCTGGAGCCAATAGCGCTCGGCCTCGTTGGAGAGCATGCGCGACCCATTCGCCGGATCGCAGTAGCGCAGGTAGTACCAGCATGAGCCAGCCCACCCAGGCATGGTGTTCGTCTCGCGACGGACCGGCGTGCCCGGCGGCAGGATCGCCGGATCGACACCCGCCTCGCCGGCAGTCGTGCTCACCCACGCCGTCGCCTTACCCAGCGGCGGCACCGGGACGTCGCTCTCAATGGGCTTGTAGTCCGCCAGTTCAGGCAGCAGCACGGGCAGAGCGCGCTCCGACACCGGATAGTGGCGACCCGACTCGTCGTACACGATCGGGAACGGCTCGCCCCAGTAGCGCTGGCGGCTGAAGAGCCAGTCGCGGAGCTTGTAATTCACGCGGCGTGCGCCACGACCGGTCTTCATGAGCCACTCGATCACTGCGACCTTGGCCCGCGCGGTGTCGAGGCCCTCGATCGAGAGTCCCGGGCCGCCGCTGTTGCAGGCGACGCCATGCCCGCTCGTGGCGGCGGTGCCGTCGAACGCCACGCCCGCGATCTCGACGACCTGCCGCACGGGCAGCCCGAACGCGCGCGCGAACTCGAAGTCACGCTCGTCATGCGCCGGCACCGCCATGATCGCACCCGTTCCGTAGCCCATGAGCACGTAGTCGGCGGTCCACACGGGGATCGCTTCGCCCGTGGCGGGATTTACCGCGCGCAGGCCGGTATCGACGCCGGTCTTCTGCTTCGTGTCGGCTTGGCGGTCGACGTCGCTGCGGTTCGCCGACGCGGCCGCGTAGTCGCGCACCGCGGCCGCTCCTGCGCCGCCGCCCTCGATCGCCGCCTTCACCAAGGGGTGCTCCGGCGCAACGACCATGTACGTCGCACCGAACAGAGTGTCTGGTCGCGTGGTGAACACGCGCAGCATGCCGAACCCGGGAACCTCGAAGTCGATCTCGGCACCTTCGCTGCGACCGATCCACTCGGCCTGCATCGTGCGCGTGCTGTCGGGCCAATCGACCAGGTCCAGATCGGAGAGCAGGCGCTCGGCGTAGGCCGTGATGCGGAACATCCATTGCCGCAGCGGCATGCGCAGCACGGGGTATCCGCCACGTTCGCTCCTGCCGTCGATCACTTCCTCGTTGGCGAGCACCGTGCCGAGCTTCGGGCACCAGTTCACCGTCTGCTCGCCGAGGTAGGCCAGACGGTGCCGATCGAGGAAGGCCTGGCGCGCGGCGGCATCGAGCGACGACCAAGGCTGGCCCTCGGCCTGACGACGCCCCGACGAGAGCTCGGCCTCAAGTTCCGCGATCGGGCGCGCGCGGCGGGCATCGGCGTCGTACCACGCGCCGTAGCACTGCAGCCAGATCCACTGCGTCCAGCGGTAGTACTGCGGGTCGATCGTGGCGAACTCCCGGGACCAGTCGTAGCAGAAGCCGAAACGCTTCAGCTGGCGACGATAGGTATCGATGGCCTTGCGCGTCGTCACGGCAGGGTGCACGCCGGTCTGCACGGCGTACTGCTCGGCTGGCAGGCCGAACGCATCCCATCCCATGGGATGCAGCACGTTGAAACCCTGCATGCGCCGCGCCCGGCAGATGATGTCCGTGGCGATGTAGCCCAGCGGATGGCCCACATGAAGCCCCGCGCCCGATGGGTACGGGAACATGTCGAGGCAATAGAACTTCGGGCGACCCGCATCGAAGCCCGGCTCACCGGGATTCAGCGTGCGGTACGCAGCTGCACCGTCCCACGTGCGCTGCCAGCGCTCCTCGAGCTCATTGGCCAGCGTCGCGCCGTAGCGGAAGGGGGTCTCGTTGCGTTGCTCGTCCATGGGAAGGCGGAGCCTACCCGTGCAGTCCGGGACCTTGCGGTGAACCCATCACGCCCCGCATGGACTGCGCCGAAGGGCCTTGCCCACCGATGGCCCGACGCCTGCGCGGCTCAGGCCGATCGGCGCTGGCCGACGAGCCGCATCGCCTCGCCGACGAGGTAGAAGCTCCCGGTGACGCAGATCAGGTCCTCGCGACCGACCGCACGCATGGCGACCTCGAGGGCCTCCGACAGCGAACGGGCAACCTGGCTCATCTTGCCGCTGCGCTCGGCGAACATGCGCTGAAGCTCGTTCGGGTCGGCGGCCCGTGGCGTGCCGGCCGCGCGCGTGAAGATGACCTTGTCGGCGCCCAGGTGGACCTTGTCGAGCAGTCCCGCCATGTCCTTGTCGCGGCAGCAGCCGAAGATGCAGACCATGCTGTCGTAGGGCACATGCGCACCGACGCAGCGCATGAGCGTGCCCACGCTGGCCGGGTTGTGGGCGCCGTCCACGAGAATGCGCGGGCGCTCCGCGATCAGCTCCATGCGACCGCGGATCCTCGTTGCCATGAGCCCCACGCTCACCTTGTCGTCGGGGCACGCAAAGCCGGCGGACTTGAGCACATCGATCGCCGCAAGCGCCAGGCCGCAGTTGGCCGCCTGGTGTTCTCCCGGCAGCGGCACCGGCAGGTGCTCCAGCCGCGTGGTGCGGGTGTAGAAGCACACACGCGTGTGCGCGCCCAGGTCGGGCGTGGTGCAGAAGCGGCTGCTGAACTCGATGTCCTTGTTGACGATCATCAGCGGCGCGCCGACCTGCGCGGCCACCTCGCGGAAGACGGCCTCGACCTCGGGCTGGGACTCGAACGCCAACGCGGGCACGCCCGACTTGAAGATGCCGGCTTTCTCGCGCGCGATGCTCTTGACATCCTTGCCGAGGATCCGGGTGTGGTCGAGGTCGATCGACGTGACGATCGAGACCAACGGCGTGATGACGTTGGTGCAGTCAAGGCGACCGCCCAAGCCGACCTCGACGACCGCGATGTCCACCGCCTGCTCGGCGAAGTGCACAAACGACAGCGCCGTCATGAGCTCGAAGAACGTCGGCTCGAACGGGAGCTTGCCCGCTGCCTTGGCCACGCGCCGCATGAGGTCGAGGAAGTCGGCTTCGCTGGGCATGGCGCCATTGATCGTCACGCGCTCACGCACATCGACCAGGTGCGGGCTGACGTACTGGCCGACCGCGTAGCCGCACGCCTGCAGCATGGCGCTGACCATGGCAACCGTGCTGCCCTTGCCGTTGGTGCCGGCCACGTGCACGCACTTGACCTGTTCATGTGGGTTGCCCAGTGCCTCGAGCAACTGGCGCATGCGGTCGAGCTTGAACGGCTCGTCGCTGTACTGCACGGTGTGCAGGCGCTCGAGATCGACGCGTTCATGCAGCCACTTCAGCGCCACCGAGTAGTCGCTGAAGTCGCCGCGGCGCGCCTTGGTCTGTTCGCTCTTGGAGAGTTCGCTCGTGCGGTGCTCGGCAAGCTTGGGTTCGAGCGGCTCCTCCGCACGCACGGGCGCCGAACCGCGCATCGCCGGCACACCGATGATGGGCACGTGGGTGACCGCCGCTTCATCAAGCACGTTGCGGTGCGCCGCCTGCGGGGCAACGTCGGGGACGGCCTTCGTCACGGGCTTGGTGGCCAAGGCCTGCGTTGCCGCTGGCTTGACTGTCGATGGCTTCGATCCAGCGGACTTGCCCGCGGGAACCTGCGGCTTCGAGACAGGCTTGGCTCCGGCCTTCGCCGTGGGCTTCGCCGCAGTCTTGCTCGAACCCTGCTTGGTGGTGGTGCGCGAACCGCTGCCCGTTGAAGCACTCTTCCTCGACATCCCGACGAGTCTAGCGATCGCCTGCCTTCGACGCAAAAGGCCTGACGCAAGACCAGTATCGACAGAGACTTGCGCGTCGTGTTCCGAGAACGCCAACGGCCTAGCATGGGCCTTCATGAATGCGCCTCACCATCACGACCACGTGAACTACGCCCGAGAGTCCTGGCGCGCCCTGCGCATGATGAGCGAGTTCGTCGACGCCACAGATGCCCTGGCGCGCGTCGGCCCCGGCGTGAGCATCTTCGGCAGCGCGCGCACCGCGAAGGAAGCGCCCGAATACGCGGCCGCCGAGGAGTGCGGGCGCTTGCTCGTCGGTCGAGGCTTCCCGGTCATCACCGGTGGCGGACCCGGCATCATGGAAGCCGGGAACAAGGGTGCGCTCGAGGCCGGCGGCGTGAGCGTCGGCCTGAACATCACGCTCCCTCGAGAGCAGGAGCCGAACCCGTACCAGTCGATCGAACTGTCCTTCCGCTACTTCTTCATCCGCAAGGTGATGTTCGTCAAGCACTCGCGAGGGTTCATCATCTTCCCGGGCGGCCTGGGCACGATGGACGAGGCGTTCGAAAGCCTCACGCTGATCCAGACGATGAAGATCGCGCCCTTCCCCGTGGTCTTCGTGGACAAGGCCTTCTGGGGAGGGCTCTTCGACTGGATCCGGGGCACGATGCTCGAGCGCAACAAGGCCGTCAGCCCCGAGGACTTCGAGCTCTTCCACCTCACCGACAGCGTGAATGAAGCCGTCGACCTCGTGCACCAGGTGCATCTGGGAACGCGACCCTGGGCCACCAAGCTCCCGCGGTTCGAGGCCGTCGAGCCGCGGCCAGCGCGGGCCGCACGCGGTCGACCCACGAGCCGAAGGTCGTGGCGCACGGGCGACGAGTACATGGGGTCCGCCGACGACTTCGAGTGAGGGTCAGCGCCATTCGTGGCGCGGATACCGCCGCTTGAGCGCAGGCACGATCTCGGGATACAGGCGCGTCCAGAAGCCAGGCAGGTCCGAGGTGACCTGCAGCGGCCGGTAGTTGGGGCCGAGGATCTCCAGCAGGACCGGCACGCGACCCGCTGCCACGCTCGGGTGGGACGTCGTGTCGTAGAAGTCCTGGATCTTCGCGCGCCCTCGCGGCGGCTTGCCGGTCTCGTACTCGATCTTCATCCCGAAGCCCCGCGCGAGCTTGATCGCGCTCGGCGCCATGCGATCCACGAAGCGACAGTCGTCGTGGGTCAGCAGGTCCTTGAGCCGATCGAGCACAAGCCGGTCGCGCACTTGGCTCCAACGGGTGGCGCCGTGCGCCCAGTCCGACCAGGCAAGCTTCAGGTCGCTCTCGTCGTAGGGCGGGAGCGCCCGATCCGGGAACCACTCCCGAACGCAGCGCACGCGCTCGATCCACTGCTTGGCATCGTCATCGAAGCGCTCGGGCACCAGCTCGCCCGACAGCACCATGGAGGCAATCAGCTCGCTGGCCCGGCCGAGATCGCGCGGAGGCCGCACGGTGCGCGACAGCACCGCTTCATCGAAGCGCTCTTCCTCGACCTCTTCGACGGCGAGGCTTCCTGGCTCCCAGCGCTCCTCGACGGTCCGTACGAAGCGATGCGGGAGGGCCTCGCGTACCCATGCTTCATCGAGACCGATCGTCATCGAAAGCGTGGACTCCTGCACCTCGGTGCCGCCGCCCTCGCGCACGTCGAGCGCCAGGAACGGCCCAGCGCCACGCAGCGCACTCTGGCGATCGATCGCCACCTTGCGGCGACCGGCGAGGTAGGCGGTTGGCTTCTGCGCATCGGGACGCCAGGCCACGAGGTCGGGAAACCCCGCGAGCATCGCTCGGGCGCACGCCGCGTCATCGGTGGACGACTGGTCGCCGGCCGCAACGGCTTCATGCAGCTGCTGCGCCACGCGCCGCGCCTCACGTGCTGCATCGGGGTCGAGCAGCCCACGACCATCGCCGCGGGAGTCCTCAAGCAGGCGTTCCCTGATCACGACATCGCCCGGTCGGTCATGCGCCTGGAGGACGCGCATTGGATCGACGCCGTCGCGTGCCAGCACGTCGCGCCCCTCGGCCATCGAGCACCACGTCGCCACCCTGCGCGCGCAGCCGTGACGCGCGGCCTCGACCATCGCGCGACCGATGCGCGGATGAGCAGGAACCCGAAGGATCGCCTGCCCCAGTCCGGTGATCGCGCCCTCGGCATCGAGTGCGCCGACCGTTCGCAGCACATCCATCGACCGCGCGACCATCGCCGGGTCCGGGGGATCGAGCCACGGGAACCGATCGATGTCGCGCTCTCCCATGGACGCAAGGTGCAGCAGCGGCCCCGCCAGCTCCACGCGGCGAACCTCAGGCACGTCGAAGGCCGCGCGACGCGCCTGCGACCGTTCGCTCCAGAGCCGCAGGCAGGTTCCGGCCATCGTGCGGCCGGCCCGGCCCGCGCGCTGCTCGGCGCTCGCGCGACTGGTCTCCTCGAGGCGCAACGCATTGAAGTTGCGTCGTGGATCGAAGCGATGCATGCGGACGAGTCCGCTGTCGATCACGATGCCGATGCCCTCGATCGTCAGGCTGGTCTCGGCAACGTTGGTCGCCACCACGACCTTGCGCTGCCCGCGCGGCGCCGGCGCCAGCGCGCGGTCCTGCTCGTCGGGCGTGAGTTGGCCATGCAGGGGCAAGGCGACGATCGGCTCGCCTCGCCGCCGTGCGAACTGCGCCACGGCCTCGATGGTGCGGTCGATCTCGGCCTTGCCGGGCATGAACACCAGGACGTCGCCCGCGAGGCGCTCGTCGAGCGCGAGGCCCAGGGCCGCCACGGCTCGGTCCGTGATCGACTCCCCCTGCCGCCCATCGCCGAGATGGCGCACCTCGACCGGGAAGACACGACCCTCGCTCGTCAGGGGCTCGACGCCGAACGCCTCACCGAGCCGATCTCGATCGAGTGTCGCGCTCATCACCACCAACTTCAGGCCCGGTCGTGCACCACCCTGCAGGCGACGCACGAACCCGGCGGCCATGTCGGTGTGCAGTCCGCGCTCGTGGAACTCATCGAGCACCACGCAGCCCACGCCGCGCAGCGACGGCTCGGACTGCAGCTGCCTCACGAAGAGCCCGTCGGTGACGAAGCGGATGCGGGTCAACGGCCCGACCGCGCGCTCGAAGCGCGTCTGGAAACCCACCAGCCCACCGAGTTCGACGCCCATCTCCTGGGCCACGCGCCGCGCCACGCTGCGCGCCGCGAGGCGCCGCGGCTGCAGCACCACGACCTCTCCATCGACGAGGGACCGCTCGAGCAGGATCTGCGGAACCTGCGTGGTCTTGCCGCTGCCGGTCTCGGCACTGAGTACAAGCGTGGCGTGGGCCCGAAGGCGCGATTCGATCGTGTCCGCCAGGCGACGGACCGGAAGCCCCTCGCCCCAATGCCCCTTCATCTGGCCCATCGCGGCACTCAGAAGACGCCCGACAGGTGCTTGCGCATGTCTTCGAGGAATCGGCCGATCTGGCCCTGCTCGGCTGGGCTCGCCGTTGACTCGACTTCGGACTGCCAGAAGTCCATGAACGCCACCGCCCCCTCGCCCTCGAGGTCCGGCATGCCATCGCGCCCATCGGCCATGCGCTTCGTGCGCCGTTCCTCGCTGCGCTTCACGTCCGCCTTGATCTTCTTCAGGCGATCGGCGTCGCTCTCCTTGCCCTCGTCGCCGCGCGTGACCATGCGCATCCGGCGCTCCCACTCGACGAGCCACTGGTCGAGGAACTTCGCACGCTCGGCCGCCGGCAGCGCGAGGTAGCGCTTGCTGCCGTCGGCGAGAACGTCCTTGGCCAGCGTGCGCGCATTCTTCGTCATCTGCTCGCGCGCCGGGCCAGTCACGCCAGCCATGAACCCGGCCATGGCAGCGCTGTCGCCGGCCTGCATGCCGCGGAACCTGCCGGCGAAGTCCATCATGAACTTCAGGCGCTCGTCGAGCGGCAGCTTGTTGAAGTCGTCCAGCGCCAGATAGCCGAGCACGTCATCGACCGGGGCATCGAAGATGCTCGGTGGCGGCTTCCACCGCACCGCAAACCACCAGTACAGAGGGAGTGCCAGCAGCAGGGCCACCAGCGTGGCGATCGCCAGCGAGCGCCATGCGCGACGATCATCGAATCCTGCGGGAAGTGCGATCATGCATCAGCCTCCATCATCCTCTGGGATCCCCTCGTCCATCGTGGCTTCGTCCACGCTGCCATCTAGGAAGACGCCGTTGCGCGGACTTCGGGCGCCCTTCAGGTGGCGATCCTCGCTGTCGATCAGGAGCGGGATCTTCACGGCTCCGCCATCGGCGTTCACGAAGGGCTTCTCGAGGAAGCGCGTCACCAGCCTCGCCTCGAGGTCGTTGCGCGTGCGGTCCCGCTGCTCCTGCGAGGTGTTGGAGGGCAACGCGGCAAGCGCCTGGAAGACGTCGAGCTGGAATTGCGGCAGGTAGCGAATGAGCCCGGGAACGTAGGTGTAGCTCGTGCCGGTGGCGATCGAATCCTCGTTGAGGTCGCTCGGGCAGAGCCAGATCGGGCTGTCGATCTCGACGTACCCCTTGAGCGCCTTGGGCAGCCCGCCCTCTGGCCCTTCCGGAAGCACGACGGGAATGAACTCGCACATCGGCAGCATGCCCTTGCGCACGTTCATGGCCGACTGCAGCCCGGTGAACGCCTGCTTGAGGTTGCTCCGGCACTGTGCGCTCTCGCTCTCGGCACGGATCGAGGACAGCGCAGGCAGCAAGAGACCGATCAGGATCACGATGATCCCTATGACCACGAGCACCTCGATGAGCGTGAAGGCCCTGCGCACGATTGGATCGTAGCTGTGGCGTCGCGATCGGCCATGCATGAACCGGCTCGAATCCACGTCGTTCAGGCCGAGAACATCGCCTCGATGAACTGGTCCGGATCGAATGGCTGCACGTCCTCCGGGGTCTCGCCCGTGCCGACGAGCTTGACCGGCACGTCGATCGCGTCACGGATCGCCACCACCACGCCGCCGCGTGCCGTGCCATCGAGCTTGGCAAGGAAGATCCCCGTCACATCCACGGCCTGCTTGAAGACCTGCGCCTGCTGGATGGCGTTCTGGCCGCTCGTGGCATCGAGCACCAGCAACACCTCATGCGGCGCATCGGGGATCTTGCGGCGCACGACGTCACGGACCTTGGTGAGCTGGCGCATCAGATGATCCTGCGTGTGCAGGCGGCCAGCCGTGTCGATGAGCAGTACGTCAACGCCGCGGCTGAGCGCCGCCTCGGCCGCATCGAAGGCCACCGCCGCAGGATCCGCATTGGCCCCGCCGGCCACGACCTCCACACCGAGTCGCTGCCCCCACGTCTTGAGCTGCTCGACCGCGCCGGCGCGGAAGGTGTCCGCCGCACCCAGTAGCACCGTACGGCCACTGTCGCGGATCGTCTTGGCGATCTTCGCCACGCTCGTCGTCTTGCCGGCGCCATTCACGCCCACGACCAGGATGACCGTTGGCTTGCCGGATGCGTAGCGAAGCCCGGTCGGCGCTTCCTTCCAGCGTGCCTTCAGCGTCTTCTTCAGGAACTCGAGCGCATCCTCGCCGCGCTCGACCCGGCCGGCGCGGTACTCCACGCGAAGTGCCTCCACGATCTCGCGAGCGGCGCGCACGCCGACGTCGGCGGCAATGAGCCGCGACTCGAGTTCGGCGAGCACATCCTCGCTGAGCGACTTTCCGTGCAGCAGCGTCTTCAGGCCGGACCCGAGCGTGGCCGCCGTCTTGGCGAGCCCCCGCTTGATGGCCTCGACGGCCGCACGGAAGATCACGCGGCGCCCCCGCCCGCCACGCGGCGCGCGACCTGGTCGAGCACACCGTTCACGAAACCGCCGCTGCGATCGGTGCCGAACTCCTTGGCCAATTCGACGGCATCGCCGATGGCCAGGCCCGGCGCGACCTTGCCGATCGAGAGCTCGTACCAGCCAAGTCGGAGCAGGTTGCGGTCGATCATGGGTTGTCGGTGCGATGGCCAGTCAGGCGCGAGCGCAACGATGTCGGCGTCGGCCTCGGTGCGGTGCTCCCACGCCAGGCACGCGAGTGCAAAGCCGGCATCGTGATGGGTCTCGGTGCCATCGCTCTCATCGAGCGATCGACGCACGACCTCCGGCGACACGCCAGGCACGGCATCGAACTGGTACATGGCCTGCAGCGCGCAGCGCCGCACGACGAGGTCGGCCGGCGCGCTCACTGCAGCTCCTTGATGGCCTGGGCAGCACCAATCGCCGCACGCATGGCTTCCTCGCCCTTGTTGCCCTTCGCCCCGCCGGCGCGGGCCTGCGCCTGGCTGAGCGTCTGGCACGTCAGCAGGCCGAAGGCCGCCGGCTTGCCGAACTCGACCGAGATCCGTGACAGACCATGCGCCACCGCGTCGCAGATGTGGCGGTCGTGGCTGGTCTCGCCGGTCAGCACGCAGCCGAGCGCCACGACGGCGTCGACGTCGCCGCGGACCGCCGCGGCGCGGCTGATCGCCACGAGCTCGAACGCACCCGGCGCCTTGACGATCCTGAGCTTCGACCGGTCCCCGCCCGCATCCTCGAACACCTTGACCGCACCGCGCTCCAGTGCACCCGTGAGCTCACCGTGATAGGTGCTCGTGACGATCACGATGCGCAGCGAGCGGGCATCAACGGCTGTCTGGGGAACGGCGGGTTGCATGGGGCGAAGATGGTAGCCTCGCCACCATGCACGCAGCGCTGCGCCGCCTTGCCGCAGGGGTCCAGGCCGCGCGGGCCGGATTGGCCTACGGAGCCATGGCCGAAGGCTGGTTCGCGGTGGCCATCGCCCACCGCGCCGGCCGGCTCGAGGGCAACCTCGCCATCCTGCTGCTCTCCATGAGCATCGTTTCGCTGGGCCTCTTCGTCTTCGGCGTCGCCATGAACGACGTGCTCGACCGCAAGCAGGATCGCGCCTTCGCCACCGAGCGCCCTGGGCGCGGGCTGCTCTCGGTGCAGTGGCTGGCCGCGCTGGCTGTCGTCAGCCTCCTTGCCGCGCTCGCTGCCGCGTCCCAGTTCGGTCGCAGCGGCATGCTGGTGGCCGGGCTGGCTGCTGGCGGCATCGTGGCCTACAACGTGCTGGCCAAGTTCATCCCTGCTTTCGGGTTCGTGAGCCTGGGTGCGATCGGGGCGCTGCACATGCTGGTCCCTGACCAGCACCCGGGCGTGCTCCTGCCCTTCTGGTTCTCGATGACCTTCACCGCGATCGTGGCGGGCTTCGTGCATCGGCTGCGCCAGAAACGACCGGCCGCCACGGTGCGCGGGATGCTCGTCGCCACGGCCCTGTGGGCAGCATGGTCGGCCGTGCTCGCGTGGTGGATCGCGCCCCAGACCCTCAATCCGATGGTCGGCTTCGAGCATCCGCGCGAGGGCATCCTCGTCGCGATCATCCTGCTGATCGCGTTCGTGACGGTGTCGGTCGCCATGCGCCGCACAACCAGCGGTGCGCCGCGCCAGGCCGACCGGTTCGCGCGACTGGCCACCCTGACACAAGCCCTCATGCCCTCGGCGTGGTTCCTCTGCATGGGTCGGCCCGAGGCCGCCGCGAGCTTCGCGGTGGCCGCTCTGGCGCTGGCGCTGGTCGACACCGGTGTGCGGACCGGCCTCCATCTGGCGCGACCACTCGACTACCAGCCTTGAACTACCATCGCCGCATGCGCACTGCCCTCGTGCTCCTGCTCCCGCTGGCCTTCGGTCCGGTGGCCTTGGCGCAGCAGGTTGACCTTGTGGTGAACGGCGAGTCCCTGGCGGGTTTCGTGCTGCCGGTGGAGCCCGTCGAGGGTGGCCTGCGGATCTCGGCGGAACGCCGATGGGAGTGGACGTCACTCGACACCAAGCGGCTCTGGCTCGAGGGCGACGTCTCGATCGATCTTGGCGAGTACGCCTTCAGCGCCCCGGCGGCGGCGGTCTGGATCAATCGGATCCCCTCTGCCGGCGGGCTCATCACGCAGTACGCCGTCTACTTCCCCGTCGCCAGCGAGCCGACGCGCTACGCCGGCGTGGGCGCGGGCGGCAAGGAACTGCTCGTGACCGGCAGCACTCGCGGCGCCGTCGAGCTCACGACCGTGCTCACCGATCGCGGCGCGCCTGCCGGCAAGCCTGAACTTGGCAAGGGCGTCGCGCGCCTGCAGCGTCACCTTCGCACGATCGCCACGAGCGCGCCCGTCCTCGAGCAACGCCCCGACATCGACGTCACGCCCAAGCCGCCCGAGACTCCGATCGCCGTGGGCGCACCGATCAAGGCCAGCACCGATGCGACCCCGCTGCCTCCCGTCACGATCCGCGCAGCCGACACCGGCACGGTGCCGATCATCGCAGGCTCGGCCTCGGTGAGCTGGTTCGGTGGATCGATCACCTTCGACGCCGCGACCGATTCCGTCACGATCACTGGCGGCGTGCAGATCGATGCCACCGGCATGCAGACCGATGACGGCCCACGCGACCTGCAACTCTCGGCCGAGAGCGGCGTGGTGTTCCTCGAGCCCGGAACGCTCGCTGCCCTGAAGGCGAAGGGCAAGGACGCCGCGCCGGCGACCACGATCAGCGCGCTCGACATCGTCGGCATCTACCTCGAGGGTGACGTCGTCGCCACGGACTTCCAGTACACCATCCGCTGCAGGCACGTGTACTACGACCTCGTGCGCAACAAGGCGTACGCCGCCGATGCCGTGCTGCGCACCGTCGACCGCAAGGGCCAGCTGCTCGTGGCGCGTGCCGCCGAGATGCAGCAGGTCGCCGGCCGCCAATGGCGCGTGGGCGAATCCACGCTGTCCAACAGCGAGTTCTTCGTGCCGCATCTCTCGGTGGGCGTCTCCCGTGCCACCGTCACGCAGACTGCCGCCGGCGACTCGTTCGTCATCGCCGATGACGTGACCGGTCGCATGGGTCGCATCCCGTTCTTCTGGATGCCCACCGTGCAGGGTTCGATCGATCGCCTGCCCATCAAGGGCGTGCAGCTGGGGTACGGCGACCCGGAGGGAACGGTGTTCGGCGTCGAGCTGGATCCGTTCGTCCTGCTGGGCCTGAAGCCCGAACCCGGGCTCGATGCCACGCTCGAAGCGGGCGTGCAATCGGAGTACGGCATCAACGCCGACCTGCGCATGAAGGGCGATGCCGGCGGTGCGTGGAACGCCGACTTCTTCGGCGTGTACGACTTCCTGAACCCCGAACAGACCGCCAACGCCGGCTTCGTCACCAGCGCCAACGAGTGGCGTGGCATGGTCACCGCCGACTGGGTGCTGCAGTCTTCGCCCGATGCGGACACGAAGCTCCAGCTTGGCGCGCAGAGCGATCCCACGCTGGTCAGCATCTTCCGCCCCGACGACTACCAGGAGCGTCGTCCGTACGAAACGTCCGCCTGGACCACCGCATCGAGCGACAACTCGATCTTCGACTTCGGTGCATCGGTCAGCGCCAACGACTGGGTGAGCACCATGTGGCAGCTGGCCAGCCGCCCGTACACCGCCGAGAAGTACCCCGAAATGAACTATCGCCGCTTCGGCGACCGGATCTTCGGCAGCTCGGTGACCTGGTCGAGCGAGTACACGGGCTCGATGATGTCCCTGAACCTCCAGGACACCGACAGCGAGGAGATCGGGGCGGACCCCGATGCCTTCAGCATCAACCCGGCCTTCGCCGCAACGCAGAACATCCGCGAGGCCTATGAGGGCGCCGGCTACGACTCGAACATCCGCGGTCGCGTGGCAACCCGTCAGGAGTTCGCGTTGCCGCTCGACGCGGGCGATGCGCGCATCACGCCCTTCGCTTCGGGCAACGGCATCGGCTACTTCTTCGACGACTTCAAGGACTACTCCGCCGAATCGGATTCCTTCCGTGGGCTGCTCTCGGGCGGCGTCCGCGGCAGCACCACGTTTACCGCCTCCTACGACACCGTCCGCAGCCGCCTGCTCGACCTCGAGCGCCTGCGCCACGTCATCAAGCCCTACGGAACGGCGTGGTACGGCTGGGATTCGAACGACCTCACGAACTACCCCATCTACGACCAGGAGTGGGAAGGGTGGTCAGGCGGCGCGGTCGGCCAGGCTGGTCTCGATCAGCGCCTGCAGACCATGCGCGGTGGCCCGGGCAACTGGCAGAGCGTGGACTGGGTCACGGTCGATGCCGGCGTCGTCGTCGACGATCGCAGCAACGACCTGCAGCGCACCACCACGCCGGGCGACACGTTCGGCCTCAAGAACTTCCAGAGCCCCCTGCCCAGCTTCTATGCGTGGCGACCCGAGTACAGCCAGTGGGGCGATCACCTCTACGGCAACGGCACGTGGGCGCTCGGCGATGCGCTCGGGCTCTACGGCATGGTGACGTGGATGCTCGAGGACCGAGACAGCCAAGGCGACGATCTCGCCCAGGGTTCCGTCGGTTTCCGCATCACGCAGTCGCCTGCCGTGACGTGGTACACGGAGTATCGCTACGTCAACACCTTCGACGACACGGGGCTCTATCCCGACGACGAACTCCTGCAGGGCGGCATGCAGTACCGGGTCAGCGAGAACTACAACATCGCACTGGCCGGCCAATACGACTTCCTCGCCGAGACCTTCCGCAGCGCAACCGGCTCGATCACGCGCCAGTTCCCCGACTTCGCGGTGTCGATCAACGGCGGCTACGACCTGATCACCGACGCCTACTCCTTCGGGCTCGGCGTCTCGCTCGGCGGCAACAGTGCCGATCTCGGGTCGGCGCTCAATTCGGCCTTCGCCCAGAACTCCTCGCTCGGCGGACGCTGAGCATCAGCCTTCGAAGAGCCCGCCATCAGCCGGGCCCTTCCACGCAGCGCCGACATGGTCGCACGCTGCCTTGGTCAGCCGCCGCCCCTGCCGCGTGCGTGCCACGAAGCCCAGTTGCAGGAGATACGGCTCGACCACGTCCTCGAGCGTGCCCGCATCCTCGCCCATGCTCGCGGCGATCGCCTCCACGCCGGCGGGACCGCAGCCATACACCCCGGCGAGCGCCTGCACGTACGCGCGGTCCAGCGCATCAAGCCCAAGCGCATCGATGCCTTCAAGTTCGAGCGCCTCGTCGACCGCAGCCAGATCGAGCGTGCCGCCGCGCCGAACCTGAGCGAAGTCACGCACCCGCCGCAGCAACCGCAGCGCGATGCGTGGCGTGCCGCGGCTGCGACCGGCCAGGCGATCGAGTGCTCCATCGGGAATGCCGCGCATGCCCTGCAGGCCGGCCGCACGACGCAGGATCTCGACGAGCTCAGCGGCACCGTAGAAGCCCAGATGGTGCGCGATGCCGAAGCGATTGCGCAGCGCCTGCGTGAGCAGGCCTGGTCGCGTGGTCGCGCCGATGAGCGTGAACGGCTTGAGCGCCACCGTCACCACGCGCGCATGCATCCCGCTGTCGACGGTGAAGTCGATGCGGAAGTCCTCCATGGCCGGATAGATGTACTCCTCGACCGCCGCGGGCAGCCGATGGATCTCGTCGATGAAGAGCACATCGCGCTCTTCCATCTTCGTGAGCGTGCCGATGAGGTCTGCTGCCTTCGTCAGCGCGGGACCGCTCGTCACATAGGCGCGGCTTCCCATCTCGTTGGCGATCACGTGCGCAAGCGTGGTCTTGCCGAGCCCCGGCGGGCCATGCAGCAGCACATGTTCCATCGGCGCCGAACGGGCGCGCGCGGCATCGATGGCAATCGACAGGCGTTCCTTCAGGTCGGGCTGTCCGATGTACTCGGCGAGTTGCTGCGGGCGCAGCGCCGGACCGGCCGTAGGCTCGGGTTCACGGTCGCAACCTTGCTGGGCCGCCTCGACGATTCGTTCTCGTGCCATCCTTGGCCGCCTGGGCTCAGAACCTGACCTTCGGCGACTCGCGCTCGCCCTCGCCCACCTCGAAGAAGCGGAAGGGCTGGAAGCGGAACATGCCGGCGATCACGTTGTTTGGGAAGACGGCCAACTGCGTGTTGAAGTCGCCGGCCTGGCCGTTGTAGCCGGTGCGCGCAAAGGCGATCTCGCCCTCAAGCTGGCCCAGCGTGCCCTGCAACTGCAGGAAGTTCTGGTTGGCCTTGAGGTCGGGATAGGCCTCGGCCACGGCGAGCAGCCGACCGAGCGCACCGGTGAGCTGTTGCTCGGCACCAATGCGCTCATCGACCGAGCCGGCGCCCATCGCCGAGGCCCGCGCCTTCATGACAGCCTCGAGAGCCCCCTTCTCATGGGCTGCGTAACCCTTTACCGTCTCGACGAGGTTGGGCACCAGATCGTGGCGCTTCTTCAGGCTCACGTCGATGCCGCTGAAGGCACCCTCGGTCGCCACGCGCGCGCGCTGCAGGCCGTTGTAGACACCGATCACCCACAGGGCGACCACGACCACGAACGCCAGCACGGCTCCAACGATCACCACCAAGGCAATGCCCATTGCGGACCTCCTGCACCGGAGTGCGGACGGATTCTACCGCTTCCCCAGCGCGCGCCCCATGCTCCGCACGATCCTGAAGTGATCAGGATCGCAGGGCATCACGCTCAGCCGGTTGCCCCGGGCCAGCACCGTCATGCCGGCCAGCGTCGGCTCCTTGCGCAGCGACTCGAGCGTCACCACGCCACCAAAGCGTTCCACGAACTCCACCTCGACCATGATCCAGGTCGGGTCATCCTTGGTCGACTTGGGATCGTGGAACTCGCTCCGAGGATCGAACTGGGTCGGATCGGCCACTCCCGTCCGCGACACGCGTGCGATCCCCGCCACCCCCGTGGGATCGGCGTTGGAGTGGTAGTAGAGGACCAGGTCGCCCACCTTCATCTGGTCCCGCATGAAGTTACGAGCCTGGTAGTTGCGCACGCTGTCCCATCCGGCGCGTCCATCGCGCTCGAGATCGGCGATCGAGTAGCAGGTTTCCTCGCTCTTGCAGAGCCAATGCCTCATGGTGTCCTCGCAGTACGGTGGGTTCGGGTGCGTCTGGTCCGGGGCGTTGGCTCAGTTCCACGAAGCTCCGCGCGGCCAGCGGCCGTGCGACTGCCGATCGGCTGCGCGCGCCAAGCCTCGCATGCGCTGGACGTGCTCCCAGATGATTGTGCCCTGCGACCGGCTGTTGCCTGCGGCCAGGAGCGCGTAGCGATCCTCATCGCCGTGCACGAGCGCGTCGCCCGCCACATCGATCGCCGCCTGCGCGGGGATCTCATGGTTGGCCACGATGCCAAGCACCTGGTCCACGATGTGAAACCGGCGCAGTGACGGGTCGGCCAGCGCGCCTTGCAGTTCACGACGAACGCCTCGCGCAACGCCCGGATCCTCGGGCCGCATGGGCTCGAACATCGCCTGGTGGTAGAGCCGGTCGCCTTCGGGCGCCTCGGCCTCGATCATGCGCGCCCGGGTCACCCCGTGGAGCACGACGTTGAAGCGACCATCGCCCAGGGGCTGCACCTGCACGAGCTTGCCCACGCACGCCACGTCACGAAGCCGGCGCGGCGATCCATGGCAGCTCGACAGTGCAATCGCCCTTGCATGGAGCAAGCCGCGGTCCTCTGCGGCCGCAAGGCAGTCGCGCACCATCTGGCGGTAGCGCGGCTCGAAGATGTGCAGTGGCACGGCCGCATGCGGCAGCATGGCCACCGACCCGAGCGCGAAGATCGGAAGCGGTTCGCTGAAGTCCACGGTCAGTTCCACGGCCATCTGCAACAATGGTAGGACCATGGGCGACTGGCTCGACAACCATCTCTTCGCCAGCGCGTGGCCTACAGCCATCGTCCTGGCAGGGCTCGCGATCGGGGTGGCCGCGCTCGCCGTCCAGTCAGGCATGGCCCGCTTGCTCGCCGTGGCCGCCCTGTTCCTGGTCGCCGCGGTTGCTGCACCCATCGCGGACCGCTTCGTCACCACGCCGGGCGAGCATGCCGAGGCGGTTGTTCGGACCCTCGTCGCCGCAGCCGAGACCGCCAACCTCGGCAGCATGCGGGGCTGCTTCGACCGCGACGGTTCGATCCACTACGGCTCGCCCGAATCACCCGGCATGGATTTCGCCGAGATCGACCGCGGACTGGCGAGCCTGCGCGGCAAGCATCGCATCGCGGCCAATCGGATCACCACGCTCGATGCACGGACCGAGGCCGGCGAGGGGGTTGTCGATCTGTCCTGCAGCACCGAGACCGCCAGCATGGGCGGCATGGGTGCCGTACCCACGGACTGGATCATCCGTGTGCGGCAGCTGCCTGATGGGACTTGGGCGATCCATCGACTGGTCTGGACCCGCGTCTTCCGCGATCGGCCGCGCGCATCGATGTGGTAAGGCCGCGGCGGTCCCTAGACTGACGCCATGGACATCGACCTGCGCAGCGACACCGTGACCCGGCCGACCACGGCCATGCGCCAGGCCATGATGGCAGCACCGCTGGGCGATGACGTGCTCGGCGACGAGCCCACCGTCCAGGCCCTCGAGTCCAAGGTTGCCGCGCTCTTGGGCAAGGAGGCTGCGCTCTTCACGCCCAGCGGCACCATGGCCAATCAACTTGCCATTCGCTGCCACACCGAGCCCGGCGACGAGATCGTCGCCCATGCTGAGAGCCACATCATTCACTACGAAACAGGCTCGCCGGCCGCACTCTCCGGCTGCATGATCCGTTCACTCGAGGGCGCACGCGGCCAGTTCGACGCCGAGGCAGTCCATGCTGCGATCCGCGGCCACGACATCCACTCCCCTCGCTCCAGACTGCTCGTTCTGGAGAACACGCAAAACCGCGCCGGCGGCACGGTCTGGCCGCTCGATGCCGCGCAGTCGGTCGCTGCCGCCGCACGAGCCGCTGGGCTCGCCGTCCACATCGACGGCGCTCGGCTCTTCAACGCATCCATCGCGGCTGGCTACAGCGTCGCCTCGTTCGCATCGATCGCCGACACCGTCAGCGTCTGCTTCAGCAAGGGCCTCGGCGCACCCGTCGGCAGCGCGCTCTGCGGCCCCGGGCCGCTCATCACCCGCGCGCGCCGCTTCCGCAAGATGTTCGGCGGCGGCATGCGCCAGAGCGGCCTGCTCGCGGCGGCCTGCATCCACGCCCTCGACCATCACGTCGAGCGGCTCGCCGAGGACCATGCCAATGCCCGCCACCTCGCCACGCTGCTGCAGGGCATTCCGGGCACGCGGCTCGACCCCGGTCTCGATGGCATCGAGACCAACATGGTCTTCCTCTCCATCGATGCCTCGCTCGGCACCGCGGCCGAGGTCTGCACGCGCCTGGCGGCGGTCGGCGTGCGCATGATCCCGATGGGCGCGCGCCGGATCCGCGCGGTCACCCACCTGGATGTCGACCGTGCCGCCATCGAGCGGGCTGCAGGGGTCGTGCGCTCGATGCTGGCCCGAAGTGCGCCCTAGCATGGGTGCATGACCGATCCGCGCTTCGATCAGCTGGCCACCATCATCACCCGTCACTCCTGCGACCTCCAGAAGGGCGAGCATGTCCTCATCGAAGCATTCGACATCCCCGATGAGATGGTCGTGTCGCTCGTCGAAGCCGCGCGCGCCATGGGTGCCCACCCCCACGTGGCCGAGCGTTCGCCCAGGATCATGCGTGCCCTGAATGAGGCCGCCTCCGAGGACCAGCTGCGGATGTGGGCCGACTGCGACCTCTTCCGCATGGAACGCATGCAGGCGTACGTCGGCCTGCGAGGCGGCGCCAACGCCAACGAGATGGCGGGCGTTCCCGACGAGCAGACCAAGCGGGTCGGTGCGCTCTATGGCAAGCCGGTCCACATGGAGCGCCGCGTCAAGCACACCAAGTGGGTGGTGCTTCGCTGGCCGAGCCCGGGCATGGCCCAGCTGGCACGCATGAGCACGCGCGACTTCGAGGACTTCTACTTCCGCGTCTGCTGCGTCGACTACGCACGCATGGAACGCGCGGTCGCGCCGCTGGTGGCGCGCATGAAGGCCACGGATCGCGTGCGGATCAAGGGCCCCAGCGACACCGATCTCTCGTTCAGCATCAAGGGCATCGGGGTGGTCCCCTGCTGCGGCTCTCGCAACATTCCCGATGGGGAGTGCTTCACCGCTCCGGTGCGCGACAGCGTGGAAGGCGTGCTCCACTACAACACGCCGACGATCTACAACGGCACGAGCTTCGCGAACGTTCGCCTGGAGTTCCGCAAGGGCCGCATCGAGCGCGCGACCTGCGACGGCGACTCCGCTCGGCTGAACGCGATCCTCGATGCCGATGCCGGCGCCCGATACATCGGCGAGTTCGCGCTCGGCTTCAACCCCACGATCCTGCACCCCATGCAGGACATCCTCTTCGACGAGAAGATCGCAGGCAGCTTCCACTTCACGCCAGGACAGTGCTACGAGGAAACGGAGAACGGCAACCGCAGCCAGGTCCACTGGGACCTTGTCTGCATCCAGCGGCCCGAGTGCGGAGGCGGAACCATCGAGTTCGATGGCCAGGTGATCCGCCGAGATGGTCTCTTCGTGGCCGAGGACCTGCTCGGCCTGAACCCCGACCGTCTTGCCTGAGCATCAGCTCCTGCGACGAGGCACCACGCATGCACCAATCGTTCTCCAAGGCAACGATCCTCGCCAGTTCGATGACGCTCTGCGTGGCGTGTGATGACGGAGCGACCTATAGCACGGCCACGCCGACGCCGACCGCTGCACCGTCAGCGACGGCCCCTGCAGCCGGAACCCCCGCAGCGGGTCAGTCGCCCGCAAACTCGACCGGCAAACGCCAGTCCAGCAGCGTGCTGGGCAAGGCGCGCGACAAGGCGCTCGACGTGCGCGACCAGATGGAAGCGCGTGACCGCGAGATCCAGAAGCAGATCGACGACATCCAGCCCTGAGCGGGGCTGCTCCTCAGGTCACTTGCCGGGAGCGGGGGCCGCGCCCGGATCGCTCACGATCTCGATCAGTTCCACATCGAAGAACAGCGTGGCCTTGGGCGGGATCGGTCCACGGCCCTCGGGGCCGTAGGCGAGCTGGAACGGGATGACGAGCTTGCGCTTGCCGCCCACCTTCATGCTGCCCACACCTTCGGTCCAGCCCTTGATGACCTGACCGAGCGGGAACTCCGCCGGCTGGCCACGGCTCACCGAGCTGTCGAAGACCTTGCCATCGTTGAAGTAGCCGGTGTAGTGCACCTTGACCTTGGCGGACGGGCCGCTGGGCTGTGCACCGGTGCCCTCGACCAGATCCACGTACTGCAGGCCACTGGGCAGGACCACGGGCTCCTTGTCGCCGGTGTCCTCGCCGGGGAACCGACCTTGGGCGGTTGCGTTCGTGATGGCCCCATCCACAGCGCTCAGGGTGATCGTGTGCATCTTGCCCTTGTGGAACATGCGGACCGTGTAGGTCGGCGGGTCGGCGAGCTGATCGGAGACCACGCTCATGACCTGGCCATCGACCTTGGTGCGCGCCGCGGCGACGGCACCCTTCAGGTCGAGGGCTGGCGCGGTAACCGCACCGCTGGTCGCGTTCACCACCACGCGCTTGATCGTGCCATTCCCACCGATGATCACTTCGTACTGCAGCACGCCGCCGTGATCGTGCACGTCGGCCTCGACCACCATGCCGGGCACCTTCGCGACGGCGAGTTCGATCGCCTTGTCGAACGTCACGGCGCACGCAGCCAGGCGCTGCTCCATCTCGGCAGGGTCGACCGGCAGCGCCGAGTAGTCAGGGGCGCCGTCTGAGACAGGAACGAGCGAGAGGACAAGGGCAGCGAGCAGCGAGGTCATGATGGCTCCTTGGTTGGGGCAAGGATCCTAGACCGGGCACCCGCCTGCTGCAGGAACGAAAAAGGCGCCCCAGACTCCCCCACGATGGAGTCCGGTGGCGCCCGAAGCTCAGAAGGTCGGGGCCCGTTTCGGGGGCGCCGCGCAGGCAGCGCGACTGATCGCGCGCCAGTGAGCCCCCGTGCCGGAAACCTGCTTCGCTGGAAGGCGGGGCAGGCGCCCCTTGCGGGGCCGACCGACGTGCCGCTTTCGCGGTGAGGGCCCTTTCCTTCCAAGCATGTGCAAGGTAGTGCGGACTCTGCGCGGCGCAAGCGAATTTCCTCGCGCCCGATCACCTTTTCCGCCGGCTGAACGATGGCTGCAGGTTTTCGGTCCTTGTCTGTCAGTCCGCTGCCACGTCTGGCCGACGTGTCCAACCACCCTCCGCCGGATTCAGCCCGCGCGTGGGTCGCGGCAGAGCGTAATGGCCGATCGCAGGCTCTCCATTGGATCGAGCGCTGGAATGAACTCCTGCCCGATGAACCCGGTGTAGCCAGTGCCCGCAATCGCCGCGCAAATCGCTGGGTAAAACAACTCTTGGGTCGTGCCGATCTCATTTCGGCCAGGCACGCCGCCAGTGTGGTAATGGCCGATCCACTTCGAATGATCGCGAATCGTTCGAATGACATCGCCCTCCATGACCTGCATGTGATAGATGTCATACAGCAGCCGAAACCGGTCATCCCCCACTGCCTCAACCAGGCGCACCCCCCACGGCGTGCGGTCGCACATGTAGTCGCGGTGATCGACCTTGGAGTTGAGCAACTCCATGACGATGGTGACCCCTTCGGCCTTGGCAGCCGGCATGATCCGTCGAAGGCAATCGGCGCAGTTGGCCAGCCCCTCGTCGTCAGGCATGCCGCGCCGGTTGCCGCTGAACACGATCATCTGCGGAATGCCCGCCTTGGCCACCAGCGGAAGCAGCCGCTCCGCCTCCTTGACGATCCGGTCGTGGGTCTCGCGGCGATTCATGCCCTCGACGATGGACGTCGGGCCATTGGCCACGGCACAGGCGAGCCCTGCATCCTGCACCACGTTCCACTCGCTCTCGCTCAGAAGCTCGACGCTCCCGTAGCCCATGGCCTTGACCCTGGCACACAGGTCCTTGAGCTCGAATCCCCCGTAGCACCAGCGACAGACCGAGTGCCCATAGGTGGGGCCACGGTTGGCGCTGACGATCCCCTCAACCGCGGCACTCGGCATGGCAGCCGCGACAGTGGATCCACGGGCAAGCTGAGCGGCAGCGGCGACAGAACCAGCAGAAGCCAGGAAGGTGCGACGGTCCATCCACGCAGGCTAACGCGTCCTGCCCCAGCGACCTCTGCGCGCCAAAAAGAACAGCGCCCCCGGCAAGCCGAGGGCGCTGTAGAAAAGAGCAGTTGGAGCCATTCCAGCTCGTTGCCGAGCCGGTTTCCACGTGAGTGGACGAGGTACGTTGACGATTGCATCTCCGAGATCGCTCTCGGGGGATGTCTAAGAACATTCCCTTAGAAAGGAGGTGATCCAGCCGCAGGTTCCCCTACGGCTACCTTGTTACGACTTAGTCCCAGTCACCAGCCTCGCCGTAGGGACCCCTGAAACGGGGCCACTTCGGGCGCTGCCAGCTCCCATGACTTGACGGGCGGTGTGTACAAAGCTCAGGAACATATTCACCGCGGCGTGCTGATCCGCGATTACTAGCGATTCCAACTTCATGGAGGCGGGTTGCAGCCTCCAATCCGAACTGGGGTGCCTTTTAAGCGATTTGCTCCGCCTTGCGGCCTCGCATCGTTCTGTCGGCACCATTGTATCACGTGTGCAGCCCTAGGCGTAAAGGCCATGAGGACTTGACGTCATCCCCACCTTCCTCCGGTTTGACACCGGCAGTCTCGCTAGAGTCCTCGGCATTACCCGTTAGCAACTAGAGACAGGGGTTGCGCTCGTTGAGGGACTTAACCCGACACTTCACAGCACGAGCTGACGACAGCCATGCAGCACCTGTGCACGTTCCGCCCTTGCGGGTGTGGCTCCACTTTCATGGAGTTGATCCGTGCATGTCAAGCCTAGGATAAGGTTCTTCGCGTTGCTTCGAATTAAGCCACATGATCCACCGCTTGTGTGAGCTCCCGTCAATTCCTTTGAGTTTTAATCTTGCGACCGTACTCCCCAGGCGGCGCACTTAACACTTTTGCTACGGCCGAGGGCGCGTCAAGCATCCTCAACCTAGTGCGCATCGTTTACGGCGTGGACTACCGGGGTATCTAATCCCGTTTGATCCCCACGCTTTCGAGCCTCAGCGTCAGTTCGAGCCCAGTAGCCTGTCTTCACCTTCGGCATTCCGATAGATCTCTACGCATTTCACCGCTCCACCTATCGTTCTGGCTACCTCTACTCGCCTCAAGATCGGGGGTTCACGCTGCAATTCCACGGTTGAGCCGTGGGCTTTCACAACGTGCCTACCGATCCGCCTACGCTCGCTTTAAGCCCAGTGATTCCGATTAACGCTTGAGCCCTCTGTATTACCGCGGCTGCTGGCACAGAGTTAGCCGGCTCTTCCTCTGGAACTGGTCATTGCGTTCCTGGTTCCTGACAGCAGTTTACACCCCGAGGGGCTTCATCCTGCACGCGGCATTACCCCGTCACGCTTTCGCGCATTGCGGAAGATTCGTTACTGCAGCCTCCCGTAGGAGTCCGAACAGTGTCTCAGTTTCGATGTGGCAGGCCGTGCTCTCACACCTGCTACCCGTCTTAGGCTTGGTGAGCCATTACCCCACCAACTACCTGATAGGACATTCCCCGCTCATGAGGCGATGAATCTTTGATCTTGCGACCACATCGGGTATTACCCAGAGTTTCCCCTGGCTATCCCCGACCTCACGGTACGTAGAAATGTATTCCTCACCCTTTCGCCGCTCAGTCAGCATTGCTGCTGCTTCGCTCGACTTGCATGTTTTAGCTATGCCGCCAGCGTTCAATCTGAGCCAGGATCAAACTCTTCAATTGGACGAATAAACAGGGCAAGCCCTGTGATCTTCGATGAAGGTTGCCTGGCGACCGGTGCCGAAAGCACCGGCCGGTCGTTCACCATTCTGTTGGTGCCATCGGATGGCAATCCGATGGAAGTTTCCGACATCCGTCGCCATGGGCTTTCGCCCCGCGAAGGAGTCCTCAGAATCGACTATCTATCACATTCTGGCATCACAGAGGATGTCGGCGCTCACTACTGTGATAGTGAGCGATTTTTGCCTGCACTCAACGCTGTGAACGCTGCGTGCGAAGCCCGCATCCTCGCGGTTCCAACTGCTCGATTGTCAAGGAAACTCACTGCTGCGTAGCGCACCAGCGTGCCCGCTGCGAGATGCGGCGGGAGGGAGAGTGTACGCAAATCAAACGGCCTGTCAAGGGGTTGCGAGGCTGTCCACAATTCGTTCAAGGCTCAATAAGCAGCGGTTTCCGCTGGATTGGTCATCGGTTTTATCGGTGCGCTCTGGCTAACACCCCCAAGGAGACCCACTCTGCCCCCGCAAGCCGGACTGCTCGAGCGCAATCGGCCGCCGTGGCACCCGTCGTGCAGATGTCGTCCACCAACAGCACTCGTTCCGGAATTGAATCTCGGTTTGACTGCATGCTGAATCGTCCCTGTATTTCCAGCCGTTTTCGTGCTCGGCGCGATGCTTGCCGCGTGCGGTCCTGGCGCACGAGCAAGGAACGCCAGGGCCATCCGCACGCTGCAGAGACCGCTCGCGTCAGCGCAGTCGCGTGATCAATGCCGCGCAGGAGCGTGCGCAAGCGATCGCCCGGAACCGGCACCAGAACCACTCCGGGGGGAATCATGGATGTCGCATCCTCACCGCTGGCGGCGCCGATGCGCGCACGGCCTATGCCGTGGGCCGGATTCAGGAGCTGCCGCCCGAGCGCACTCCCCCACCACCACGCGCCGTCGGTCCAGCACGTGCCTTTGATGAGCCGGGCTGCTTGCCCGGCAGGCCCCGAGTAGTCCCCCAGCGAGATCAGTGCATCGATGCCCGGCGGGCGGTGGCACGCGTTCACCACGCCGGACGCCAACTCGTGACCCAAGAGGGACGCACCGCAGACTGAGCAGCGCCCCGAGGGTGCTTCGAGCAAGGTCGGCAAGGGAAGCGCCGTCAGCCCGAGCACATCGGGATCGATCCATGGACGCAGCACATCCGGCAACGAGAAGCGGGGCATGGCGGGGAGCAGATCCGCTCCAAGCCATGCCCCGCGGGGGCACGAAGAAAATTCGGCGCTCTTCAGGCTCGGGCCATGGCGCGGAGCACGGTCTGAAGGATTCCGCCGTTGCGGTAATAGTCGATCTCGACGGGAGTATCGATGCGGCAGAGCGCCTCGAAAGCCGTCACGCCCTTGGCCCCCTTGGCCACGACCTTGAGCTTCTGGCGTGGCTTGAGCGTGCTCGGCACGTCGATGTCGTAGGTCTCGGTGCCATCGAGGCCCAGGCTGGCCGCCGACTGGCCCTCGAGGAAGCAGAGCGGGAGGACCCCCATGCCCACCAGGTTCGAACGGTGGATGCGCTCGAAGCTCTCGGCGATCACGGCCTTCACGCCAAGGAGGTACGTGCCCTTGGCGGCCCAGTCGCGGCTGGAGCCCATGCCGTAGTCCTTGCCCGCGAGGACGATGAGCGGGATGCCCTGTGCCTTGCTGCGCTCCGCGGCATCGAAGATCGGCTTCACCTGACCGTCGGTGAAGTCCATCGTCACCCCACCGGTGGTACCCGGCGCGAGCTGGTTCTGGATTCGCGTGTTGGCGAAGGTGCCACGCGTCATCACGCGGTCATTGCCACGTCGGCTGCCGTAGGAGTTGAACATCGACACAGGCACCCCGTGCTGCTGCAGGTATGAGCCAGCGGGCCCATCCTTCTTGATGTTGCCGGCAGGCGAGATGTGGTCGGTCGTGATGCTGTCACCGAGCTTGGCCAGCACGCGGGCGCCCGAGATCGAGCCGATCGGACCGGGTTCCTCAAGCGTCATGGTGGTGAAGAACGGGGGTTCCTGGATGTAGGTGCTCTTCGCATCCCAGGAGTACATGTCGCCGCCACCCGTGCGGATCGCCTGCCATTCCGGGCTGCCGCGGAAGACATCCGCGTACTGCGTGCGGAACTGCTCGTTGGTCACGCTGGCCTTGACGGCCGCATCGACTTCGGCCTGCGTGGGCCAGAGATCACGGAGGTAGACAGGCTTGCCGTCCTTGCCGGTGCCGATCGGGTCCTTCTGCAGGTCGATGTCGACCGTGCCGGCGATCGCGTAGGCCACCACGAGCGGCGGGCTCGCGAGGTAGTTGGCCTTGACGTCCTGGTGCACACGGGCCTCGAAGTTGCGGTTGCCGCTGAGCACGCTGGCCACGACGAGATCGCTGCCCTTGATGGCCGATTCGATCGCATCGGGCAGCGGACCGCTGTTGCCGATGCACGTCGTGCATCCGTAGCCAACGGTCTGGAAGCCCAGCTCATCCAGCGCGCCCTGCAGGCCCGCCTTGTTCAGGTAGTCCGTGACGACCTTGGAGCCCGGCGCCAGGCTGCTCTTGACCCACGGCTTGCGCTCAAGGCCGAACTGCCGGGCCTTCTTCGCCAAGAGCCCTGCGCCAATCATGACGCTGGGATTGCTGGTGTTCGTGCAGCTCGTGATGGCGGCGATCACGACCGCCCCGTGCTTCAGGATGAACTCCTGGCCGTCCATCATCACGGCTGCGCCATCCTCGGCAAGCGCGGTGGCGGTGGGCAGCGTGGTGGCCTTGGAGCCAGCCTTGAGCTTGGGCAGTGCGCCCTGCCAGGTCTTCTGCATGGCTGGCAGGTCGACGCGATCCTGCGGACGGCTCGGACCCGCCAAGCACGGCACGATCGTGGACTGGTCCAGCTCGACCACGGCGCCATACGAGATCGGCAGGCTGTCGTCGCGCCAGAGACCCTGCGCCTTGGCATAGGCCTCGACGGTGCGAACGAGTTCCTCGGGGCGCCCGGACAGTCGCATGTACTCGAGCGTGTGCTCGTCGAAGGGGAAGAAGCCGCAGGTCGCGCCATACTCCGGTGCCATGTTCGCGATGGTGGCCCGGTTGGCAAGCGGCATGTCGGCCAGGCCCGGGCCGAAGAACTCGACGAACTTGCCTACCACGCCATGCTTGCGCAGCACCTCGGTCACGCGCAGCACGAGGTCGGTCGCGTTGGTGCCCTCGGGCAGCTTGCCCGTCAGGCGAACGCCCACGACCTCGGGAATCAGCATGTAGATCGGCTGACCCAGCATGACGGCCTCGGCCTCGATGCCGCCCACGCCCCAGCCGAGCACGCCCAGGCCGTTGATCATGGTGGTGTGGCTGTCGGTACCGACGAGGCTGTCTGGATAGAGGACGCCGTCCTTCTCCCAGACGCCCTTGGCCAGGTACTCAAGGTTCACCTGGTGAACGATGCCGGTCGCCGGCGGGACCACGCGGAAGTTGCTGAAGGCCCCCTGCCCCCACTTCAGGAACTCATAGCGCTCGCCGTTGCGCTCGAACTCCTTCTCGTTGTTGATCGAGAGCGCCACGCCGCTGGCGTAGGCATCGACCTGCACGCTGTGGTCGATGACCAGGTCGCACGGCACGAGCGGATTGACCTTGCGCGGATCACCGCCCATGCGCTTCATCGCGCCACGCATCGCCGCCAAGTCGACCACGCACGGCACGCCGGTGAAGTCCTGCAGCACCACGCGGCCGGGCATGAAGGGGATCTCCTCTTCGCCCGGGTTGCGTGGGTCGTAGTTGGCGATCGCACGCACGTGGTCCTCGGTATAGACCCGGCCGTCGAGGTTGCGCAGCACGCTTTCGAGCAGCACCTTGATCGAGTAGGGAAGGCGATCGATGTTGCCGATGCCCTTCAGGGCAGCGAGGCTGTAGTACGACTTGGGTCCGGTCGGGGTCTGGAGGGTGGCCTTGGCCTTGAAGGGATCGTGCATGGGTTGTTCCTTGGGGAGGAACGATTCTAGGGCCGTGCCGACCGCGCGTGCGCGCACGCCGGAGTGGCCGAAACCGCTGCAATTCCCGTTCGAACCTGATCAGGCGGTTCCGGCGAGCCGCCGAACGATCATCATGAACCGCTGGCGCAGCGATGCGCGGATCGCCACCACTATGGCGAGATAGCCGACGGAGCCCGCGATGGCCCCCGCCACCAGGGCCGCGCGTGTGGCCGACAGCTCCGAGAGCGATTCGACGGTCAGGGCCGCAAAGAGCTCCGTGGGCGCAAGGCAAAGCTGCAGGACAGCCAGCGGATTGAAGCCCGCCAGGAACGGACCGACGATCGGAATGCGCCCTCCCAAGCCAAGGCCGCACAGGCCGCTCACGAGTCCCACGGCCGCCGCGACGCCGGTGGCCGCGAACACGCTGCCGATCGTGCCCTTGCTCTGGACGGACCACTGCAGGCCCACCATCACGCAGAAGGCCGTGAACGCCACGAGCACGAGCGGGAACGCAATCACCAGCTCCGGCAGCACCAGTGGTGCGCGCACGGATCCTCCGGGCAGCGCCACGAGCAATCCTCGCGCCATGGAATACGCCACGGCCACGATCACGCCCAGGATCGGCGCGGCGAGCATCGGCCAGAGGTACGTGACGATGCCGCGAAGCTTGCCCGAGAGGTACGCCCCGGGATCGATCGGCGTGGTCAGCAGGATGTCGAGCGAGCCATCCTCGCGTTCCTTCGTGACCGCGGTAGCGCTGGCATTCAAGGCCGCAAGCGCCACGATCACGCTCTCGGCCGCCACCACGATCAGCACGGCCACCGGGAACCCGGCATCGGTGAGCGTGCCGCGCGCATGCAGGATGGCCGGCACGGCAGAGGCTGCCACGCCAATCGCCAGGAACCCCCAGCGCATGACGAGCGAACTCACGCCGAGATTGCGCGCATGCAGTTCGCGCCAGGCGATGCCGTTGTTCCAGACTTCGCTCGCCGCCCGGCTCGCACCCTGCCGGACACGCCCGAGCGACCCTCGCTCGTCGGCGCCGATCAGGCGCACGCGGAGCACGCTCCACGCCATCAGCGCCAGTGCCGTGCCCAGGAACAGCACAGCCTGTGCCAGGACGGGCCGTGTCATCCAGAAGCCGCCCTCGGCAGGAACGACGTAGCGATTGGATCGCAGCAGGACTTCCAGCGTGAGGAAGGGATTCAGCGGCGTGACGACCGTGGTGGAGGTCACGTCGAGCGTGGTGCCAACCTGCTGCCGAAGGCCGGCATCGATCCCGTAGGTGACGAAGAGATACGCGACCACCGACACGTAGAACGCAAAGACCGCCCGCTGGCCGCCCACCCGGGTCACGCAGAGCATGATCGCGATGCTGCCCACCAGGATCGCGGTCGAGGCCGCAATGGCGTAGGAGCCCATGATGGACCCCCCGCTCACGCCGCCGAACAGCTGCGTGACAGCAAAGAGCGGGAAGGTGCTCAGCAGCAAGGCCACGACGAAGAAGAGCCGCCCGAGCAGGTTGCCCAGGACAATCTGCGCGCTCGAAAGCGGCGTCGTCAGCATGATCTCCCACGTCCGAGGGCTCGATTCATGCGCAATCGCCCCGGCCATGAACACCGGCGTGAGCAGGCAGATCGCCAGCACCTGGCCGTAGCTCACCAGCGTGAAGGCCTGCGCACCCCGGGCAGCCAGGCCGCGCATGCCCTCGGAGCCGGTGAAGAGCAGCGCAAGCGTGAGGATGGTGGCCATCAGGCCGAGGTAGCCCGCACGCAGGTGCAGATGCCGCGTGCGGCGGCTTGCACCCGTCACCACACGCACGGCGATGGGGTTGGTGGGAGCAAGCGCGAAGAGTCGCTGGACCACGCCGGACATGGCCGGATCGTACGGTCATCACACGCCCGAACGTGCGGGTCGATTACCCTTGGGCGATGCTCGAGCCAGTCGATCCAGGCATGTCCACCACGACGGTCATCGCCCTTGCCGGGGTGTGCGCCGTTGGCGGTGCACTGGCTGGGGCGCTCGCTGCCCGCTTCATCGGCTCGCGCTCCTTGCGCGTGGCGCGACAGCAAGCCGCGTCCATCGTCGAGACCGCCCGGGCCGAGGCCGGTGCATCCGCCAAGGGGCTCGAACTCGAGGCCGAGCGCAGGATCGCCGAACGGCGCGCACAGATCGATCGCGAGATCGATGCAGCCCTGGCCCAGTTGCGCCAAGGTCAGGAGGGGCTGAGGAACACGCAGCAGCAGGTCGATGCGCGCCTGGGTGCGCTGGGCGAGCGCGAACGAAGACTCGATGAACGTGATCAGCGCGTGAACGACCGGGAGCGCGATGCGACCGCAACCTTGGAGCGTGCCAAGGCCGCCCTGACCGAGCGCGAAGCGGCGCTGGCCGACCTTCGGCGGCAACTCGAATCGCTCGCGGGCATGACCCGTGACGAGGCGCGGGAGCGCGTGCTCCAGGATGCCCGCCGCGACAGTGAGCACGAGGCTGCGCAAGTCCGTCACACGTTGCTGTCGGAGGCGGAACGATCGGCCCGCGACCAAGGCCGCGAGATCACGCTGATGGCGATCCAGCGCTACGCGGGCGAGACCGTGGGCGAATCCACGGTGCGCACCGTGAAGGTGCCCAATGAGGAGATCAAGGGGCGCCTGATCGGCCGCGAGGGCCGCAACATCCGCGCGCTCGAGAAGGCGACCGGCGTGGACCTGCTGATCGACGACACGCCAGGCGTGATCGCCGTGAGCTGCTTCGATCGTGTTCGGCAGGCGATCGCGGTCGAGGCCCTGCAGCGGCTAGTCGCCGACGGGCGTGTGCATCCGGCCCGCATCGAGGATGTGGTCGCACAGGTTCGTCGTGACATGGACCAGCGGATCACGAAGGCCGGCGAGGAAGCCGCGCTCGAGGCCGACGTGCGCAATCTGCATCCGCGCGTGATCGAGGCACTGGGGCGCCTGTCGTTCCGCACGAGCTACGCGCAAAATGTGCTGCGCCACTCGATCGAAGTCGCGTTCCTGTCGCAGATGATCGCGGACCAGCTCGGGCTTGATGGGCGTCTGGCCCGGCGCTGTGGGCTGCTGCATGACCTGGGCAAGGCGATGGACCATGACATGGAGGGCGGCCACCCTGCGATCGGCCGTGATTTCCTGGTGCGCCACGGTGAACGCAACGAAGCCGTGCTCAACGCCGTCGCGGGCCATCACGGCGACATCCCATCGACCACGCCGTACACGCCGATCGTGATGGCGGCCGATGCGCTCTCAGGCGCACGCCCCGGTGCACGCCGCGAGAGCATGGAGCAGTACGTCAAGCGGCTGCAGCAGCTCGAAGCGATCGCTCGCGAGCACAAGGGTGTGACCGAGGCGTTCGCCGTGCAGGCTGGCCGCGAAGTGCGCGTAATCGTGGATGCTGGCGCCGTCGACGATGCGCGCACGCGCGCCATCGCTGATGCGATCGCGGCACGCGTGGAGCGGGAGATGACCTTCCCGGGTGAGATCAAGGTCTCGGTGCTGCGCGAAGTGCGGGCCGAGGCATCGGCGCGCTGAACCGTGCAGACCCTGAGCGACATCAAGGCGATCCTCGCCACGCGAGGGCTCGAGCCCAAGCATCGGTTCGGCCAGAACTTCCTGCATGATCAA
>Ga0209617_10000007_pt1 | contig 69715 bp, 64 predicted proteins | sample LakEriepJuly2011_2_FD_187459 | JGI IMG/M metagenome (GOLD analysis project Ga0209617, IMG submission 187459) | Freshwater microbial communities from dead zone in Lake Erie, Canada - CCB epilimnion July 2011 (SPAdes) (version 2) | ecosystem: Environmental > Aquatic > Freshwater > Lentic >...
GACCTCGGTGGTGCTCGGCCACTGCGCATCGCTCCAGGGGGCCACAGCCCGCACGATGCCCACACCGATGACCGAGGGGAGTGCAGCGAAGGCCCCGGCCCAGAGCACCACGACCAAGGCCAGTTGCCGGGCCGGCCGGGATGCGGATCGCATCGAGGTGATCGATGCTGGATCCAGTCCACGCATCGCCGTGTCGACCTCCCGGCGCAGCGTGGGCAAGCCAAGATTGAGCAGCTCGGTGCGTTCCTCGCTGGGTTGCGCATCGAACTCTAGCAACGCAGCGAGTCTGTCGCGAAGCGTTGGGTGGGTGCGCTCGATGCGAAGGGCAACATCGATCCGGCTTGGCTTGAACGCCAGGATCCGGAGTGCGCCGACTGCTGAAAAGGCGGCGAGCGCGAGGCATGCCGTGATGCCTTGCGCCAACCTGAACCCGACGGGCAACCGGAAGATCCAGTCGAGGGCCACCAGCACAGCAAGCACGATGAGTGCATTGCGCATCACGCGCGAAAGCAGTGCCATCGTGAGAGCCGCCCGAGAACGGACGATCACGCGATCGATCATCTGGCGCGGATCAAGCAAGCCGCACCACCCTCCTGATGGACCACTCGAGGCCGCACAGGACGACCAATAGGATCAAGGCAAGTGGACTCGACCACACCGGCACGCGCTCGATGCGCTCCGTGAAGGTGGATCGATCAGGAATGATCGTGGACAGGTCGGACAGGTCGGCAGCCGTGAGGAGACGCCCGCCCGTGGATGCGCATAGGGACTCGAGCGTGACGTGGTCTGTTTCCGGTCGAGCGAACTCGTCATCAGGCTCGATCACCCGGACGCGTGCCGTCAATGTGCCTCCAAAGGCTGCATCAGTCACGGTGATCTCGTGCTCGCCCGCCTGTCGAGGCTGCCACACACCAGCCAAGCCGACGACCAGCGATCCCTTCGTCGCCGCGTCCGTCGACAGCCGGATCACATCCTCGCGCTGCGTCGAGCGTGACACGGTGGCATCGATCGCATCGGGAAGTCGTCTCTGGACGAGTTCGTCCTTCACGTCGATCCGGATCGTGGCCGCCTGGCCGACCGTGATGGTCGTCGGCTCGACCGTGAGTTGCGCGCCACCGCTCGCAGCCGAGAGGCCGGCGCGAGAGAGATAGCGCACGAGTTGGATCCAGAACCGCTCCTGATACGCCTCCCCGATCCCATTGCGCCAGCGCCAGGTCTCGTCCGTCGCGACATAGACCACATGACCGGCACCGAAACGCATCGAGAGAACGGCCGCACCCACGGGTTCGGTCGTCGAGCCCACGGCGGTGGCGAGCACTTCGGACGTTGGCTTCAGGTCCTCGAACGGGATGCGTTGCATCCACTGCAGGCGGGACCAAGCCGGACCATCCCGGCCAAGCTCGGGTGGCCAGTGGTCATCGCCATCACCGAGGCGAAGCAGACCCAGTCCCTTGGCCAGCGACGTGGGCTCGATCGCCACTGGTTCGGGCTGCCGCGGCATCGAGTTCGTCAGGCGCATGGGGAAGACATCTTCGAGAGGAGTCCCGATCCACTGCATCGGCATCGATCGCTCACCACCGATCAGCAGGAGCCCTGCGCCTCGTTCGGTCACGGCGCGCCGTAGTTCCTCGAGCTGGGCATCGCTGAACTGCCCACCGGCGACATCGCCGATCACGAAGAGGTCGTAGAGATCGAACTCCTCGCGCGTGGTCGGGATCCGCGTGACTGCCATGTTGCCTTCCTGCGCGAAGTCACGGTCGGCGCTGAGCAGCATGATGCTCGATTCCATCGACGGCTCGCGCACGAGGATGTTCTTGACGTACCGGTACTCCCAGCGGGGACCACCCTCGACCATGAGCACCCGGACGGCACGATCGATGATGCCCAGCGACACGCTGGACTCGTTGTTCGTGGGTACGGCATCCTCGGCCTCGGTGACCAGGCGAACCCGAAAGTCCATCGACTCGCCTGATTCCGTCGTGGCGACAAGCACGTGCGTCGATGCTTCGCCAGCCGGTACGGTGGCGCGGTCGATCACCGTTCCTGTGGCTGTGTTCACCAGTTCCAGGCGTGCTGGTGCATCGCGCAAGGGTTGCACCTGGACAACAACCGGCACCTGATCACGGACGAACGCCTTGGCTGGTGCCTGGACATCCATGATGGATGCATCACCCAGTGGCTCGCGCGATCCGAGCGCGACCGCGTAGACCGGGACAGAGCGTGCCGTCAGGGACCTGATCAGGCGAGAATCGACGGGACGCGTCGATCGACCATCGGTCAGCAGTACCACGCCTCCGATCGGCCCGCTGCCGGAGCGACGGAGCGAACGGTCGATGGCCAGCGGCAAGTCGGTCGTCCGGCCATCGGCAGCGCCCGGTTCCGATGGCGTGATCATGGCCACGTCGCTCGAGAACGCGAACCACTCGGCAGGCCGCTCTCCGAGCCGGATCGCGTCGAGGCTTGAACGCAGTTGCTCGTCGCGGGTTCGGAGCGTGCCCGAACCGTCCTTCCAGTCGGCGAGTTGAAGGCTCTTGCTGCGATCGGCGAGGACCACGATGCGGTCCGGCTCGCGACGTTCCTCGACGAACTCGAGCACTGGCCGCGCAACCAGTACCAACAGAAGCAACAGCACCGCAGCACGGAGGACCGTCAGGGTACGCCTGGTCCACGGGCGTGGCGTCATCCGTGTGTAAGCGAGCCACGCAAGTGCCAAAGCCGCGCTGATGCCGACCAACCACATCCAGCCGGCAAGCGGCAGCTCCCAGCCCAGCCGCACCGAACCTTGGGTGGATGGATCGACCTCGATCCCGAGCAGCCAGCGAATGACCGGGTGGTCGATCATGCAGCCTTGGGCTCCGGTACGGAGAACATGCGCCCGAACAACGTCTCGGCCAGGACGACCAACGCTGCGGCAAGCAACAACCAGACCGAGACGCTCGTCGTGGACTGGGTCGAGCTCGTCGCCGTGACGACATTGGTCTGGGGCGACATCGTCTGGTTGAGCCACGCCGCCAACCGCGCAGCATCGTTGCGCTGCGGATCGCACGCCGCCGGATCGACGTTGAGCGCAACAAACGATGATCGCCGTGACATCGAGGTCGTGGCATCCTGTGCCATGACCACCTGCATGATGCCGGGCTTGACGCCATCGCTGACGATCACACCCGAAGGATCGACGGTCAATGATGATTCGGCGGCGGTCGACCCCCGTATCGGTCGAAGCTCCGTCGTCCCTGTGGGCAGGCGCCCAAGGCCGATGGACACGCTGCCGCCCGCGTCCAGGAGCACCTCGCCCTGGCGAATCGTCTCTTGCACCAACGGTACGAAGATCGGCTTGGTTGCGAGCGTGTTCCATGATGGCACGGGTGCCGTGGCAAGCATGACGATCACGCCGCGCCCCTTGGTCGAGAGCACCATCAAGGGCGCACCATCATCCATCACGAGGACCGGGGACAGTGTGGTCGACGGACCCTCGATCATCACCGATCGATCGACTTCGATGGGTGCGACCAGTTCGGTCAGTTCAGAGGCGATCAACTGGGTGATTGGGCTCGTGGGTTGCTGTGGCTGGAGCCGTCTTGGTGGTTCGTGGTTCATCACGTCGCGACGGATCGTCACGCCTGGGCCCAGCATGGTGGCGCATGGATCCTGCCAGTCCACGAAGGTCTCCTCCGTAGGTGGCACGATCACGATGAGGGCGCCTGCCTCGCAGGCCGCCGTGCACTCGGCCCATCCTGCCGCATCGAGCAGCTCGGGCCGGCAGATGATGATCGAGGTGGCTCCCTTGAGCGATCCGGCCCGGACCTCCGATGGGTCCATGCGCCGATGGGCCAGACCCATGCCGGCAATCGGTTCAAGTGCGCGTTCGATCCACTGCGCGCTCGATCCCTCGTCGACATCGAGGCGCTCGCGATCCAGCACCAGCACCGGATGGGACGACACCGTCGAGATCGTGGTTGCACGCATGTCATCCGCAGGCTGGCGATCCGTGGGGATCGATGCCATCCAGGCATGCTCGTTCACGGCCGGATCGACCACGAGCGTCAGGGTCGCCACGGCACGCTGCGATCCCTCGATGAAGACGGCATCAGCCGTGGCTGATCGATCCGTCGTGGCATCGGTCACCGTCACTGGAACGTTGCGGCGGGCCTGTTCGCTGCCAGGTCGCGTGACCGTCACATCCACCGTGACGGATCCCGTCGACTGTGGCCCGAGCGTCCGCTGCATCACGGAAACGATCGCTGCCGTCCCTGTGTCATCGGATCCGACGTCACGAATCTCGAGTATCGCCTTGGTGGGCGGCAAGACCTGCGCCTCGGTATCGATTGCGCCGCGAGAGAACGAGCTGGCGAGCACGATGCGCCCCGGCATGGACGAGCGACCGAGGACATCATCGGCACGATCCACCGCCTGCCGGACGCGCGATGGTTCGAAGGTGGGTTGAAGTGTCCCGAGGATGGCGATCGCGCGATCGGGTTGCACCGCGTCGCCGGTGTGCTCGATGGTTCCCGAGGTCGTGAACACGTGGACCAGGGAACCGCTCGGCAAGGCCCGGATCGACTCGATGCAGGCTGTGCGTGCCGCCTCGAACGCCGTCTGGCCCAGTGCGCTGGTCGGTGACGCGGCTGTGCGCGACGCCGCGCTGTCATCCAGCACCACCGCCATGGTGACCGGCTGGTTCATCGACAGTGCTGTCACGGTGGCAGGACGTGCGATCGCCAAGCCGACCAGCAGCAGTGCAAGGCATCGCAGGACCAACAGGATCCATCGTTCCACGCGTCGGGTGCGCTGGCTCTGTTGCACCGCACGGCGCAGGAGTTCCATCGCTGCCCACTCGATCGGCTTCTGGCGGCGCCGTAGGAAGAGATGGATCAGGATCGGCAGAGCCATGGCCGCGGCACCTGCGACGGCGAGCCAGGGGTTGATGAAGGTCATCGACGCCCCCCGGCAACCATGCCCTCGCGGCGGGACAGCAGCGCAGCGAGGACGGGCCCGACCGACTCATGTGTGTCGAAGACCTGCAGGTCGTATCCGAACGCACGCGCCTGGCGATCGATGCCCTGCAGATGGCGCTGCAGTTCATCGAGGTAGGCCTTCCGGATCGTGCGTGTGTCCACGTCAAGTGCTTCCTCGCCCTCGAGACCGATGAACGGTGCCTCGACATCCAGGTCCAGGGTGAGTTCCCGGTGATCGAGCATGGCCAGCAGCATGGCGTCGTGGCCGCGGTGACGGAGCCGCGCGAGGGCGGTGCGCAAGCCTTCTGGATCGCCGAGGAAATCGCTCAGGATGACGAAGAGTGTCCGGTGAGACGTCTGCGCGAGCAGTTGGTTGACGCACGCTGCCGGTGAGAAGCGTGCCTCGACCGGTTCGGACGACAGGCACCGCACGATCGATCGCCATTGGTCGCGCGCGGCGCTCTTGCGCACCGCACCGCGCAACCCATCGGCCCCGACCGCCACGCCCACGCGGTCGCGCTGGCTCAGGCAGAGGAACGCCAGCGCCGCCGCGCTCGCGGTGGCGTGGTCGAACTTCGTCCAGGCTCCACGCTGGCGCGTGGCGTCCGTGCCGCCCCAGCCTTGCTTCACGCCGAGCGTGCCGAACGACATGCTCGCCGATCCATCCACCAGGATCATCACGTCGAGGTTGGTCTCCTGGCGGTACTCCTTGACGTACAGCTTGTCGCTGCGTCCAAAGACCTTCCAATCGAGGTGGCGGATGCTGTCGCCGGCGGTGTACTGCCGGTGCGCCGCGAACTCGACGGCCATGCCCTGGAGCGGCGACTGGTGCATGCCATTCATCACACCGTCGGCAACCATCTTGGCCCTGAGCTCGAATGGCGCAAGCTGCGCCAGCGTCTCGGGCGAGAGGTACTGCTCGGCGCGAAGGCCTTGGGTCGACACGGCAGGGCTCACTGCACCGGAATGGTGCGATCGAGGCCCTTGGCCGTCGCCGGATCGGTGGATTCCACGGGCACGGAATCAAGCAGCGAGGCGATCACATCATCGCTCGTCACGCGGTCGGCCTGTGCGTTGAAGTTGGTCACGATGCGGTGGCGCAGCACCGGCAGCGCCACGGCGCGGATGTGGTGGACCTTCACGTGCTGATCACCATCAAGGAGCGCCTTCGCCTTCGCGGCGAGCACCAGGAACTGGCTCGCGCGCGGCCCTGCGCCCCACGAGAGGTAGTCCTTGACCATCGAAGGCGCCGATGCGTCGCTGCCGCGCGTGGCGCGCACGATGCGAAGGGCATACGAGATCACGTGGTCGGGCACGGGCATCTCACGCACGATGTCCTGCAATGCCGTGCAGTCCTCGGCACTCAGCACCCGCTTGGGCTCGGGGCGCGAGCGTCCGGTCGTGCGACGCACGATCTCCAGTTCCTGGGCCTCGGTCGGATAGCCGATCCGGATCAGGAACATGAAGCGGTCGAGCTGCGCCTCGGGAAGCGGATAGGTCCCCTCCTGCTCGATGGGGTTCTGCGTGGCCAGCACGAAGAAGGGTTTCGGCAGGCGGTGGTTGGTCCCACCCGAGGTGACTTGGCCTTCCTGCATGGCCTCGAGCAGCGCCGCCTGGGTCTTGGGTGGCGTGCGGTTGATTTCGTCGGCCAGGACGATGTTGGCGAAGACCGGTCCGCGCATGAAGCGCAGCTCGCGCGTGCCCGTGGCCTTGTCCTCCTGGATCACCTCGGTGCCCGTGACGTCGCTCGGCATGAGGTCGGGGGTGAACTGGATGCGCTTGAACTCGAGCGAGAGCGTCTTGGCGAGCGAACCGATGATCAGGGTCTTGGCCAGACCGGGAACGCCTTCGACAAGCGCGTGGCCGCCGCAGAGGATCGCCAGCAGGAGCTGCTGCACCACATCGTCCTGGCCCACGATCGTGCCGGCGAGCTCCTGGCGCAGCGCCTCGTAGGCGCCCTTCACGGAGGCGGAACGCTCCAGCATGCTCGAACCGGTGATGCGTGACGCGGGAGCTTCCATGAATGGCCTTTCGTGTGGTCCGTCGGGTTCCCGGATGGGGTCCGTGGGCTGCGCGAAACTATACTTCGGATGCGGCATTTCCCGCAGGTTTTCGCGTGCCGGAACTCCCAGAAGTCGAAGCTGTCGCCCGTGACGTGCGAAGGGCGCTCCGGCGATCCACGATCGTCGAGGCCATCGTGCGCCGCTGGGATGTCGTGACGGGCGCATCGCGCCGGAGCGAGCGGCTTCTCATCGGTTCGCGTGTTGACGAGGTCGTGCGGCGCGGCAAGCAACTCGCGCTCATCGGGCTGGATGGAAGCGTGCTCGTCGTCCAGCTGGGCATGACCGGTGAGTTCGGCGTCGTGCCGGCATCCTCGCCGGTCATGGCACACACACACATCATCTGGAGGCTCGATGGATCGCGCGACCTGCGCTTCGTGGATCCGCGGCGATTCGGAGGCGTGACGTGGCTCAAGGATCGCACGGCCCTGGAGGACCGTTGGTCGCACCTGGGTCCCGATGCGCTAAGCCTGCGATCCGGCTGGTCCGACGCTTTCGCAAAGAGCCGTCGTGCCATCAAGGCTGCGCTGCTCGATCAGCATGCTGTCGCCGGTGTGGGCAACATCTACGCCGACGAGGCCCTTGCGCTCGTGGGCATCAAGCCGCAGCGCCAATGCTGCCGCATCGCCCCGCGTGAGTTCAGTGCTCTTGGGCAGGCGATCGGATCGATCATGCGATCCGCCATCGCCAGCGGCGGCAGCACGATCCGGACCTATCGAAGGCTTGGCGGCGGGGCAGGGGCTTTCCAAGGATCCCTCCGTGTGTACGGACGGGCCAGGCAGCCCTGCGCGGTCTGTTCCCAGCCTCTGCAGTCCGAATCAGTGGTTGGCCGCACCACGGTGTGGTGTGGGAACTGTCAGACCTGACAGGGGTCCTCACCCTTCTTCTGTGAGAAGAAAAGACATCGTCGTCGTAGAAAGAGTGCTTGACGGGTTGTGGATAGCCCCAAACCAACAACCACAAACCCAACCACAAACAACACTTACAACAACTTTCAACTGTGGATGACATGTCGGCTTTCGTGTCGGAATACCAAGCGACGCGGTCGGCTCATCGATCGGCTTCCGGAGCACCAAAGACACCAGAACGGCTTACAGCGGCTTCACAGGCTGGCCCGTGTAACCACCAGACACCTTGTCCACGAGCTCCCAACACCAAGAACACCAGTGATCAGACGGTGGTTCTCGGACTAAGAGAGCGTTCGATCTCATCGACGGCCCGACCAAGTTCCTGGCAGCTGGTCCGGCGTTCCTCGATCGTCCGGATCGCGTGCAGGACAGTGGTGTGGTCTCGGCCACCGAAGTGACCGCCGATCTCCTCGAGGCTGAATCGGGTGTGGCGCCGCGCAAGCCACATGCAGACCTGGCGCGGCAGCGCGATCGACTTGGTGCGTCGGCGCGACATCAGGTCGGCGAGCTTGATGTCGTAGTAGCGCGTGACGGCAACGATGATCGCTTGCAGGCTCGGCGCGCCTGAACCCGAGCCGAGATCGTGCAGCGCGGCCTTCGCGCTCTCGAGCGTGATGGGGATCCCGCTTGCGGCGGCGTGACCACGCACGCGCGTGAGCGCGCCCTCGAGCTCGCGGATGTTCGAATCGATGCGCGCGGCGATGTATGCAGGCACTTCGTCGGGCAAGTCGATCCCGACGAGCTCGGCCTTCGACTTGATGATGGCCACACGGGTCTCGAAGCAAGGACGCTCCATGCACGCCACGAGCCCACTCTTGAAGCGGCTCACCAGGCGCTCTTCCAGTTCAGGGATGTCCTCGGGCGCGGCATCGCTGGAGAGCACAATCTGCTTGCCAGCCTGGTGCAGCGCATTGAACGTGTGGAAAAACTCCTCCTGCGAGTGGTCGCGCTTGGAGAGGAAGTGGATGTCGTCGATGACCAGCACATCCACGTTGCGGAAACGCAGGCGGAAATCCTGCATACGACCGCACTTCACCGACTCATGGAACAGGTCCATGAACGTGCTGCAGCTGATGTAGCAGAGCTTCGTGGAGGGACGGTTGCGGATGAAGGTCTGGCAGATCGCCTGCAGGAGATGGGTCTTGCCGAGCCCGACGCCACCATGGATGAAGAACGGGTTGTAGGCGCGACCAGGCTTCTCGGCGACAGCCAGGGCGGCCGCATGGGCGAGCCGGTTGCCCGGCCCGACCACGAAGGTGTCGAACGAATAGTCCGGCGAGAGCAGCATCTGCTCGCCGAATCCCGGCATGTCAGCCGTCACCGCATCAGGCGTGGGTTCATGCACGAGTTCAGGGCTCGAACCCACGAATCGCACCGCGAGCAACCGTCCAGTGACGGCCTGTGCGGCATCGGTGAACTGCGTGCCACACGCGCGTTGGAGGTAACTCAGTTGCACCGGCTCGCCGACGACCAGGCGCAGCACGCCACCATCGATCCCGCCGAAGCCGATGTCATCGAACCACTGGCGACACACTTCCGTGTGGTGCTTGCGCAAGTACGCGATGAGTGCAGCCTTCAAGTCATCGTCATGCATGCGCATCGAAGCGGTTCCCATGGGATCCCAGTCCAGTTCGTCGTGTCGAGCGGCATCCCTGCCGAGGTCGCCCAGTGCTGGGCGGGGGGCGGAATATAGGTGGCTGCCGCCGGGGCATCAATGCCCCGATCGACGCATCACGCGGTGCTTGCTTCCTCAGCACCGTCCGATCCACCACGCGCTTCAGATGCTTCCCGATCCTCGTTCAATTGGCGTTCATAACGCGTGCGCGTGGCGCGGTGGTCCATGAGGATGTGCGCGCGGCCCTCTCCACCCACCTCATCAAGCCTCTTTCGTGCGTACGAGAGCATCGTGCGGCGCGACAGGTGCACGACCACGACATCACGAGCGGTCCACGCCTGCAGCAGCTCACGGATGTCCTCGACGTGCAGATGCATGCCGGTGGCCGCACGGCCCCGATGATCAGGATCAAAGAACGTGCACTCGGTCACCACCGTCTGTGCCTGCCGGAACTCATCACGCAACAGGCAGGGACCCATCTCTGTGTCGCCTGTGTAGGCCACGAGCGGGATGTCGATCTGCCGGGTGATCGCCTCGCCACGCGCCTTGGCCTCACGCAAGGCATCGGCCGGGAGGTCCGCGAACTCGGGCTTGAGCTTGTTGCGCCGCTCGATGACGACGAACCCCAGTGCCGGCACGGTGTGCCTCACTTCGATCGCACGCAGCCAGATGTTCGGCTTCAGGAGGACCTCCTGGCCATCTTCCATCCCGATCACCTCGTGCGGCGTCTGTTGGCGCTCAAGATCCACCCAACCCTTCATCATGTTGAGCAACGGCTGCGCGATCGCATGGTGGCAGTGCACCTTGCCGGCTGGAAGTTTCTGGAAGTACCGCTGGCTGAACCAGTACGGCAGGCCACCGATGTGGTCCATGTGCGCGTGCGACAGGGCGATCGATGGGCAGGGCACCAGCACCCGCGGGCAGAAGCCGACATCGAAGGCCACCTCGAGTTCCGGGACATGCACCACAGTCTGTTCGCCGGCCACGCTGAAGCCCTGCACGCGGTGGGGCGGCAGCCAGAGGAACGAAAGCTGACCGTCTTTGGCGGGGGGGTTCGGGATCATGGGGCGGTCCGTGGCGGAAGGATCCATGCTAGCGCGGCGCCGCCTTGGCGTACCCTCTCACTCGCGTCATGCCCGACGATGGACCCATCACGAGCGAGTTTGCCGACGATCCCGACATGGCCATCCTGATCGACGAGTTCGTTGCATCGCTGCCCTTGCGGGCCAGCACCATCCTTGAGCGCATCGATGGGGGTCTGATCGACCAGGCGCGCGCCTTGGCCCACCAACTCAAGGGAGCGGGTGGCGGATATGGATTCCCGCAAGTGACCGCCGCGGCACGAGCCGTGGAGCTGGCCATCCGCGAGAAGCGCCTGGACGATGCACACACCGCAGCGCAGGCACTGGTCGCGCTGTGCACGAGGGTCACGTCATGAGTTCGATGGATCCCATGGCGTTCACGGCCGCCGCGGCGCGCCTCCTGGCCATCGATGACAGCGAACTCATCCATCGGCTGCTCAAGTTCCGGCTGCAGCACGAACGGCTCGAGATCCATGGTGCGATCAACGCCCGCGAGGGCCTTGCGATGGCCCGCGAGCTCCAGCCTGATGTCATCCTCCTTGACATCGACATGGAGGACATGAACGGCTTCGACGTGCTGACCACGCTGAAGAACGATCCGCTCACCCAGGACATCGCCGTGATCTTCATCAGCGGCACCGAGGAGGCGATGGACAAGGTTCGTGCACTCGACCAGGGCGCGGTTGATTTCGTCAGCAAGCCCTTCGAGGTGGTGGAACTCAAGGCTCGCGTGCGGACCGCCATCCGTTCGCAGCGCCTCATGAAGATGCTGGCACAGAAGGCCCAGATCGATGGCCTGACCGGACTCTGGAATCGCTCCTACATGAACCAGCGCCTGGCGGCCGAAGTCGACGAGGCCCGTCGCCACGGCCAGCCACTCTCGATGATCCTCTGCGACATCGACCGCTTCAAGCACCACAACGACCACTTCGGGCACCCCTTCGGCGACTTGGTGATCGAGCGCTTTGCCCAGATCCTGTCCGGCGGGCGCAGTTCCGACGTGGCGTGCCGGTACGGCGGCGAGGAGTTCTGCGTGCTCCTGCCGTCAACCACGGCCATCGAGGCCGAGGAAGTGGCCAATCGCTATCGCGAGCAACTTGAGCAGATCCCCTGGAACGACCACCCCGGTCTCGTGGTCACGGCGAGCTTCGGTGTCACCGAGTTCGGTCCAGGCCGTGATTCGGCTGAATCAATGCTCAAGGCCGCGGATACGGCGCTGTACCAGGCCAAGCAGGGCGGTCGAAACCGCGTGGCGGTGGCACCGCCGGCGTGAGCCACATGGCCACGCACCACGATCAGGCCATCTGCATCCGTCACTGGGACTTCAGTGACACCAGCCAGACCGTCGGCATGTTCTGCCGTACGACCGGCATCGTGCGTGGCATAGCGAAAGGAGCGCGCCGGGAACGAGGTGCGTTTTTCGGCGGCATGGACCTCCTGACGATGGGTGAGCTCTCGTGGATCGAGGCCCGCAGCGGCGACCTGTGCACGCTGACCTCATGGTTGCCCACTGAGTCGTGGCCAGCCCTCCGAACCTCACCACGCGCCAACACCGGTGCGTGGTACGTGCTGGAGTGCATCGGTCGCATGCTCGAGCCACATGACCCCCATCCGGAGCTCTTCGACGGATTGGTCGAGACGTTCCACGGATTCGCCCGTGGCGACGTCGAGGCCTCCATGGTCCGGTTCCTCTGGTCGCTGCTGGGCGAGACCGGGTTTGGACCCAGGATCGCTGCGCCGGACACCGAGATGTGCGCCTTCGATCCAGGCATGGGCTGTGTCGACCATGCGGCGGAACACACCTGGACGGTTCGATCCTCCACGCTCAAGGCCATCGATCGTGCGTTGCAGCATGATCCTTCGCTTCAGGCAGCCGATGCACGTCGTGGTGCCACGTTGCTCGCAGCCTGCGTGCGTCACCATCTCCAAGCCGAGCCAGGGACCCAGTCCGCATTCTTCGGACCTATCCCGCAAGGCACACGCGTCGTGCCGCGACGCGGCCACGATGGGCGGCACGGCTAGCATCGGCACCATGCGCACGGCCTACAGCGAGCACCGCCTGCCCAACGGTCTCACGATCATTGCTGAGATCGATCCCGGAGCCCACACCATGGCTGCCGGCTATTTCGTCCGTACCGGTGGTCGCGATGAACCCCCACGCCTCATGGGGGTCAGCCACTTCCTCGAGCACATGATGTTCAAGGGATCGGCATCGGTGGTCGCCCAGGACGTGAACCGTCGCTTCGACGCGATCGGTGCGGAGCACAACGCGTTCACCACGATCGACATGACGGCATACCACGCCCATGTCCTGCCCGATCGGCAGACCGAGGCCATCTCGCTCCTGTCCGACCTCCTGCGTCCGGCGCTGCGAAGCGAGGACTTCGACGAGGAGCGCAAGGTGATCCTCGAGGAGATCGCCATGTATGACGACAATCCCTTCTGGCCGCTCTACGAGCGTGCATCAGAGGCGTTCCATGGCACCAATCCTCTCGGGCATCGCGTGCTCGGCACACCTGAATCGATCAAGGCCATGGAGGTCGGCAGCATGCGCGACTACTTCACGGCGCGATACAGCCCCGACAACACCGTGCTCGCCCTGGCTGGCAAGGTCGACCTCGAGGCCGCGATCCGGACAGCCGAGACCGAACTTGGTGCGATCCCGCCGCAGTCACCACACAACGACCGCGTGGCGTCGGTCCAGCAGCGTCTGGAGTTCACGATCGACAGTGCCAAGGCCACGCGCCACTATCTGCTCGGCCTGGCTCCCGGTCCGTCGGCGTGCGATGAGGATCGTTACGCATGCATGGTGCTCTGCCAGGTCCTCAGCGACTCCGACAGCGGTCGCCTGCACTGGGCGCTCGTCGAACCAGGACTCGCCGACAGCGCGGATGTCTCGCTCGACATGCATGACGATTGCGGCGACGTGCTGATCAGCGCAACCTGTGATCCTGAGGACGCCACCGAGGTCGAATCGATCCTCCTGCGCGAACTCGGCAAGGTGGCGGATGGCGTGAGTGACGATGAACTGTCGTCGGTGCGCGCGAAGGTTGCCACCATGGTCACGCTCGCGGGCGAGCGCCCATCAGGACGCATGCGACGGCTCGGCGGCAATTGGGCCCATGGGCTTCCGTACCGGTCGCTTGCCGAGGAGCTCCGTCACATCGAGTCGGTCACCACAGCCGACGCCAAGCGCGTCGCACGTCGCTTCCCGCTCATCCCATGGGTGACAGGCCGAACACGGCCTGGTTCGGCGTGACCACTCAGAACAACCTGATGCCCGCCTCGAAGTGGTCAATGCGCCCTTCGCGGTCGTAACACGCTCGGCTCCACGCCACCATGGCTGGCCGATCGATGGTCGGACTGTCAGGCAGGCTCAGACGAACCCGCCCGGTCATGCCTTCGAGCAGCGCGCAACTGCTCCGGATGCGCATGCCACCCTCCGAGATGTCGAGCGTCTCGTAGCGCATCTGCTTGGTGGGGTCGTGATGCCAACGCACCAAGGCATCAGTGACGATGGCCATCCGGCCGCGGTCACGTCGATCCTCGGCCAGGGCTTGTGCCATGGCCTTGCGGAGGCTTCGTAGGTCGTCGAAATGTTCAGCCATGTCCTCTCCCTCCGCACGAACCACGCGCGCGGTCACACCAACCCATGAGGAAGGTGGCTTTCAGAGACTCATGGTGCAAGTGGCCATGGATCATTCAGCCATGCATGGTTCGGAAGATGGTTGCATCGATCACCAACCCATCAGCGACCAGCATGCGGCGTTCAATTCCGCGGCTTGCTCAAGAGCGCAGCCTGTTCGTCCGCTCGATAACTGCTCCGCACCAAGGGGCCGCTCTCGCAGACACGGAATCCACGTGCCAACGCCTGCTCCTTGAACATGCGGAAACTGTCCGGGTGCACCCACCGATCGATCGGAAGGTGGTTGCGCGTGGGCTGCAGGTACTGGCCGATCGTCAGGATGTCGCACTCGCATGCAGCGCGGATGTCATCCATCAGCTCGAGCACCTCATCGTCGCGCTCGCCGATGCCCACCATGCAGCCGGTCTTGGTGACCAGGCCAGCAGCCTTCATCTGGCGCAGCACGGCAAGGCTCCGGTCGTATTTGGCTTGCGGCCGCACCGCGGGATGCATGCGGTGCACGGTCTCCATGTTGTGGCTGATGATCTCGGGTCGGGCATCACAGACCACCTGGATCGCCTTCTCGTCACCAAGGAAGTCGCCCACGAGCACTTCCACGCTCATGCCGGGGCATGCTTCATGGACACGCTCGATGGTCTCGGCCCAGATCGCGGCACCGCCATCCGGCAGCTCGTCGCGGTTGACGCTGGTGATCACCACGTGCTTGAGGCCCATGAGCGCCAGGCTTGCCGCCACCCGTCGCGGTTCGTCGGCATCGAAGACAGGCGGCTTGCCGGTCTTCACGTTGCAGAAGCCACAACTCCGTGTGCAGGTGTCGCCCAGGATCATGATCGTGGCGCTGCCGCGGCTCCAGCACTCACCCATGTTCGGGCAACTGGCTTCCTGGCAGACCGTGTGCAGGCGGTGCTCGTCGATGATCGCCTTGAGACGGTCGTACCCTTCGCCACCAGGGACCTTCGCGCGAAGCCAATCCGGCTTCTTGCCGATCACGCGCTGCTGCACGCCATCCTGCAGGATGCGGTCGGTCAGGCTGAAGGCCGATGGACCGACGCTGCGGACCGTGTCGCCACCGAGCGGCCGAGGGTGGCGGGCCAGCGTGCGTGCAATCCCGGGATTGATCGGGGTCTCGTCCATGGTGGACGGATCAGTCTAGGCCGATCGGCTTGCCTGCGGAATCACCCCGCGGTCGGCAGGACGCGGGCACCACGAAGGGTCACTTCGGCTTCAGTGCGCCGCCACGCGCCCTGACGTTCAGCCAAGGGCCGCAACAACAAGCCATCGGCGGTCGGCGTGACCTCGAACCTGGTCGTCTGTTCCACGCCCTTCACCTCGAGCATGCCGTCGACCATGGCCCAGGTACCACGCCTGAGCTTGCCCTCGCGCGTGATGCGGATGCGACCATCCGCCGAGAAGAGCACAGCCTCGGCCTTGAAGAATGCAGTTCCACCATCGACGACCGTCCAAGGACCGGGCAACTGCTTGGTGATGGCCGTGGTGACCAGGGGTGCAGGTTCCGGGACCGTTGCACATGACGCCACGAGCAGCAGGACGATGGGAATCGATCGCATCATGTGCGATCGAGTCTAGGACCTTCACGAAGCCGGCTCAACATGGCACCGATGGATCGCGCCATGCATTCCGCATCCATGCTCGGTCCACCCCGGATGGCTGCCTGTTCAGGCAATTGAGGTACATGCACGAAGCCTGCCACCGTGGATTGCCCAGCACCCTCAAGCGCATGCAGGGTCCGGTACATCGTCTCGTTGCAGAGGAACGTGCCGGCGCTCAGGCTCAAGCCTGCCGGTACATCGACAGCGATCGATGCCTCGACGAACCCACGTACCGGCAACGTGGCGAAGTGGGCTGCTGGTCCACCATCCACCACCGGTACATCGCGGAGCATGGACCCGGTGTTGTCCGCCACACTGCTGTCGCGCAGGTTCACCGCCACGCGCTCGACCATGATCATGCTTGCCTTGGCTGATTCGCCCAGATGCACGATGGCATCCCATGGCTCATGCAGGATCGGTTGGAGCGCCGCCCACGCACTGCCCACGCCGACGCCCGTCACCACAGGCAGCACGGCCGTGTCGATCCACGGCATCGAACCACCGATCGACCTGGCGATCTCGATGGTCGGATTGCGGTCACTGCCCCCAAAGGGCTCGAACGCCGTGAGCAGGATCCTCATGCCGCGCTCAAGCCGAGTCGTGGCATGGGACAGCCGAGCGAGTCACAGATTGCACGCACGAGCTCGATCTCCTGATCTGTCACGCGCTGGTCGTTCGTGATGCACTCAAGGCACGCCGACACGAGCAGGCGTCGGTCCATGAAGCGCATGGCAGAGCCGATGCGGGCGATGGCGGTGGCGAACGACTCGAGGTTGGGCCGTCCCTGGGGGGCACCTGGCTTCATGCGGACCAACACGATCGAGGCATTGAAGGCCCGTTCAGCACGCTCATCCGAACCAGTGCTGGCAGCGAGGGTCCACAACACGGTACGGATCTCAGCCTCGAGTTCCCGTGCGCGGAGCCGCGGCTCACCGATCGGTCGCGAGGTCCATTGCGATTCCACGTGGCACCGGAGCGCGTTGATGATCGTCCATTCCTCCAGACAGACCGAGCCGTCCGCGCGGACCACCTGCTCCCACACCTGTCGCATCGAGCGATACGCGCCCGGCCCCACCTGGATCAAGGTCGGGCAGGCAAGATCGAACAGTTCCCAGCGCCCACGCGCAGGCAGCGCCAGGACCATGGGCGCGAATGCGTCGATGCGACGGGCCCATGCAGCCTGCACACCCGCAAGCATCGAGAGCTGGCGTTCACGCAACGGCGACTGCTTCGAGAGCAACAAGCATGCGACGATGGCAGGTGCCATCACCGGATCATGCGCGGCATCATCGAGTGACACGGCACCCTCGACGGGCATGGGCGGCGCATCGATGGCAGTACCCTTCGTGGCCTGCATTGACGGCACCACGGAAACCGTGCCGATCGCGCCCACCAAGCCACGTGCACCCTCTTGCGTGTAGCGGTTGAAGCGCTGCGACGGCTCAAATCCCTCCTCGACCAGCGGGGTACCAGTCCCATCCACCACGATCGGTGCATCGGCAGGCAAGCCCTCGATCCGCCGGATCCGCTCTTCGAGCGGCGGGTGCGTCGACAGCCACCGCTCCGCCGCGTTGGCGAAGAAGAAGTGGTTCATGTCACGTGCGTGCGAGGAGTGGATCGGGGTGCGTGAGCTCGCCTTGATCTTGCGCAAGGCGCCAGCGATCCCCCGTGGGTTGCGCGTGTACTGCACCGCGCTCGCATCAGCCAGGTACTCACGCTGCCGGCTCATCGCCGCCTGCATGAGCATGCCGAAGAGGGAACCACCGAAACCCACGACCATCAGCACCAAGCCACCAAGGATGATGGCCACGCCGATGCCGGCCCCATTGTTCTTGCGCCCACCGCCTCCTGAGCGCGCGATCGATGGACCCACGAACCGCACCAGCACATAGCCGATGGTGGCGATCGCCATGATCCCGGCGATGGCAGCCGCCGTGCGCGCGTTGATGCGCATGTCGGCGTGGAAGACATGGCTGAACTCATGGGCGATCACGCCCTGCAACTCATCACGATCGAGCTGTTCGATGCACCCCCGCGTGACCCCAAGCGCCGCATCGGCATGGGTCGTGCCGGCGGCGAACGCGTTGATCGAGGACTCCTCAAGGACATAGACCGGCGGTACGGGCACACCGCTGGCCAGGGCCATCTCGTCGACGATGTTGAGCAGTCGCCGCTCGGCCGGGTCCGTGGTTCGCCGGTCGACGAGCCGACCACCGAGCATCTCGGCCACAGCACCACCCCCACGCGACAGTTGCCAGAGCCGGTTCAGGCTCACGACCAGGATCACGAGTGTGGCCAGTCCAGCCACGGCCCACGCCCAACCGAGTTCCGGGCGCACCAGGTCATCGATCGACTCGACCGATGCCGACCCCTTGGCCTTGACCAGGGCGATGGCACCGACGAGCAACAGCAATGACCCCACGGTTCCCACCACACCGAGCACGAAGAAGAGCCCAAGCCACCAGGTGGAGCGCCGTGCGCGTTCCTGGTGATCGAAGAAGTCCTTCATGACGCGTCACCAAGGGCCACCCGCACCACGGCTCGTTCCTGGTCGGCCGCCTCGAACATCGGCATCGGTCTGAAGGCAAAGAGCCCGGCCACCAGGTTGGTGGGGAACATGGCGATCTGCGCATTCAAGGACTGCACGCTGTCGTTGTAGCCCTGACGCGCGAACGCGATGCGATTCTCGGTGTGCACCAGTTCTTCCTGCAGTTGCAAGGCATTCTGGTTGGCCTTGAGATCCGGGTAGCGCTCCATGACGCCGAAGAGACGACCAAGCGCCGCATCGAGCTGCCCGCTTGCAGCCGCAAGCGCCCCCATGCCGACGGCGCCACCATGCATCGCACCCGAGGCACCTCGCAACCCATCGATCGCGGCAGCACGCGCGCTGATGACCGCTTCGAGCGTCTGCCGCTCGTGTGCCATGTACCCCTTGACCGCCTCGACCAGGTTGGGCACGAGGTCGAATCGCCGCTTGAGCTGCACATCGATCTGGCTGTACGCGTTCTCGCAGCGCACCCGCAGCCGTGCGAGGCGGTTGTAGACCATGACCAGCCAGACCACTGGCGCGAGCAGCAGGACGACCACCAACGGCAGCACGACGATCGCCGTGGAGACAGCCAGGAACCCCATCATGACGGAATCGGAAGCAACCGGAGTCATCGTGCCGCGGCACTGTACTGCGCCCGGCTACGCTCACGCCGTGCGCTTTGACGAAACCACCCTGTCGCCGATCCTGATCCGCGCCCTCCATGCCCAAGGCTTCCAAGAGGCCACGCCGGTCCAGGCGCAGGCGATCCAGGCTGCCTCGGCGCGCAAGGGCGTGCTCGCGCTCGCTCCCACGGGCAGCGGCAAGACCTACGCGTATGCACTGCCCGTGCTCGACGCGCTGCTCTCCACACCACCACGCCGCCGCCGTGGCCAGGGCATCGATCCTCGCGAGCGCCTGCGCGCACTCGTGCTCGTGCCCACACGCGAACTCGCCCAGCAGGTCGCCAAGGACCTCCAGCTCCTGGTGCGCGGCACCGTGCTCCGTGTGGCATGCGTGTACGGCAAGAGCGCCATTGGCCCACAGAAGGAAGCCGTGTCCCATGGCATCGACGTCCTGATCGGCACCCCAGGTCGCGTGCGTGAGCTGCTCGACGATGACGCCGTGACGCTGGCCTACCTCACGCACGCCATCATCGACGAGGGCGATCGCATGAGCGACATGGGTTTCTTGCCGCAGGTCACCCAGATCCTGGACCGGGCGCCCGGCGATCGCATCACGATGGCCTTCAGCGCCACGATGCCGCGAACGCTGCGCGACACGGTGCTCGGCCTGCTCGGCACCGATCCGGTCGAGGTGGGCGTGGGGCGGCAGAACGCACCAGCCACCGAGGTTGGCCATGATGCGTTTCTCATCCAGGACGAGCACAAGGTCGCGATGCTGCTCTGGTGGCTCAAGCATGAGCGGCGCAACGGCGTCGCAGTCTTCTGCCGCACGCGCCGTCGTGTTGGTTGGGTCGAGGGCGCACTGCGCCGCCATGGCGTGGCGGTGGCCATGCTGCACGGCGACCTCTCGCAGACCCGCCGCAACCAGGCGCTCGAGGCCTTCGCCTCGGGTTCGGCCAAGGTGCTCGTGGCGACCGACGTCGCCGCGCGTGGCCTGCACGTGCCGGCCATCAAGGCCGTCGTGAACTACGACGTGCCGATCATGCTCGAGGACTTCGTGCATCGCGTGGGCCGCGCTGGCCACGGTGGCGGCAAGGCCCAGAGCGTGACCTTCGTGGCCGGGCTTGATGCCGACCGCTGGAAGCGCATCGGTGACTTCGCGGGCGTGGACATCCCAGCACGATCGGCACCGGATCTCTCGGAGTTCGGCATCGTGAACAAGGGTCGTCGAGGCGCCGCGGCACCGACAGCGGCCGAGCGAGCAACCAAGCCATCGAAGGCCGTTCGTGAGCCACGCCGACCGGCGACAAGCCGTCGCACCAAGGATGGACCTGACCAACCCACGGCCGAGCCACGCTCTGGTGGCGAGCGCATCGATCGACCCACCTGGAGCGGCAAGGGTCCACGGGGCCCACAGAAGCCACGTCGGGCCGGCAAGGCCGATCGCCTCTCGCGACTGGCCAGCAGCAAGAAGCTGCGTGGCCTGATGCGCAAGCAACCCCTGACCCCCGACCAGAAGCCCGGCGGGGGCGTGCGCAAGCCCAAGGCCTGAGCGCACCATGGCTATGTCACGACGGGCCAAGCTGATCGTGATTGCACTCGTGGCTGCGGCCGGCGTCGCGGCGCAGCCCATGATCCTCGGTTCCATGGTCGACCGCTGCAGACCGACCTTCACGGATGCCGTTGCCGCAAGGGGCATCCTGTGGGTCGCCAATGGAGCATCAAGCCCCGGTGTCGACTGGATCAATCTCGAAGCTGAGGATGCCGGACCCGACCAGCTCGCCGACCCAGATCTTCCTTCGTGGCTCGACATGCCGATGGTGCCGGAGTCTGCGCTGGAGCGCCGGGTCGGCACCATTGCGCTCGGGTGGCCGGTCCACTGGTCCTTCTGCCAATGGGTCGCCACCGATACGGAGCACTTCTTCCCACCGATCACCGAGAACGAGGAGCCATGCCAGTCGCTCCGTCGGGCCGTGCGTGAATGGGGCCGTTCGGCTGATGGCGCCACGGTGCGATCGTGGCTGGGCATCACGGGAATGCTCGTGTGCTGGCTCACGATCGCAGCGCCCATGGCGCTCGTCGTGCTGTTGACTCGTCAGTCCGACGGCAAGAGCGGCAGGGCGCCGTAGACCACCACGAAGACAAGCGCCGCCAGCAGCGCCATCACGCCGAGGATGTTGGCGGTCAATCTGAGCACGCCAGGCAGGAAGCGGTCCATCGACGGTGCCTTCACCGCGCGGTAGACGATGGCGATGCCGAAGCAGAGAGGCACGATGAGCAGCCACCAGAGTCGCCCCAGGTGGACCGGCTCGAGGAGCGGGATCCATGCAAGGCCCGTCATGAGCCCACCTCCTCGGTCCGACGGCGTTGGAGCGTGTCCAGCACCAGCGAAACGTTCAGGAGGCCAGCCAAGGCACTGAACAGCGTGCCGATTTCGTTGGAATACGTGATGGACTTGAGCGTGCTGACCCGCGGCTGCGCGCCACGGTCGATCAGCCGAGACGGTGGCGTCTCGACGAGCCGGCCATAGTGACCGGTCTTGATCAGCCGCGTGTTGCCCCAGTCGGCAGCGAACGCGACCGGTCCGGCACCAGCCTGCATGACAAACCAGAGCCCATCCTCGCGCCGGTCGACCGAGTCCAGCCCACCGATCACCAGGCCCGAGGCGAACAAGCCAAGCACAGCCGACATCGCCCAAGCACCACGGCGCCGATGGCCGAGCCTGATGAGCCCATAGCCGGGAAGGAGCCAGCCTAGGGCTGCCTCGAACCAGTTCAGTCCATCCTCGTCAGGCAGGGTGCTCATGGGTGTGGGGCACTGTAGAGTGTAAGGATGCGCGCGGATCCGTCCGGCGCGGAGGACCACACCATGAGCGACTCGTACGACCCAGCCAAGCCCGAGCCCAGCTACGGCCTGCAGGAACGGCGCAGTGGCGAGGATCGCCGCGACGTCACGCCGGCATCACCGACCAACCTCGAACGCCGACGTGGCCCGGGCCGCCGGCTCACCGACTTCATCCGCAGCGCCGAAGAAGGCGAGATGAGCCGCGAGCAGTACATGTGGCTCATGGCCATCGACGCCTTCAAGCGCGTCAACGGCAAGCCGTTCCCGAGCTGGACCGATGTGCTCGAGGTCGCCCGCAAGCTCGGCTACCGCAAGACGATGCCCACCGAGCTCAACCTCGGCGGTCGCTGCGAGGACTGGACCGAGCGCCCGGATGCCTCCAGTGGCGTGAACAAGGAAGCCCCAGCCGACGAGTGAGCGGCAGGGGTTCGGATCGACTTGGAATCCAAGCAAAAACCAGGCTGATGGCCCGGTGCGACGCGTGCTGCTGAGCACCCAGGTCACAGGCCTGGGGCCATGGGATCCCGATCACTTGGCGTAGTGATCCGCGTTGATCTGGATGTACTTCTTCCACTCCTCGGGCAGGTCGTCCTGGGGGAAGATCGCTCGCACCGGGCACTCGTCCACGCACAAGCCGCAGTCGATGCAGGTTCCCGGGTCGATGTAGAGCTGCGTGGCCTCCGCGAATGAGCCCTCGCCCTTGGTGGGGTGGATGCAGTCGACGGGGCAGACCTCGACGCAGCTGGCGTCCTTGGTGGCGATGCACGGTTCAGCGATGACGTGTGGCATGGTCGTTGGCGTGGGGTGATGCGGACGGGCCGAAGTGTAGTGCGCCGCAAAAACACCGAGAGCCGGCTCGAGGCCGGCCCTTGGTGTATTGCTTGACCAACCGCCGAATTACTTCGACTTCTTGGCGGTCTTCTTCGCGGCCTTCTTAGCGGCCTTCTTAGCAGCCTTCTTCTTTGCCATGGTGATGGGCTCCATGTTGGCTACGCTTCGGGTCGGAGAGTCAGACGAGGCGCGTAGCGTTACCTCGGTGACCACACATGTTGTACCGTTATCGACGGGAGTTGGAAAGGGCCTTGATCCAAAATTGCCGATTTTGGTTCACCACGGGCCTTGACACGACTCTCCAGAGACGCCGTCCACGATGCACACCAACACCACCATCGCCGTCATCGGAGCATCGGGCCGCATGGGTCGCACGGTCATCGAGGCAGCGAAGGATCCATCGTCGCGGTGCCGGACGGTGCTGGAGGTCGATGCAAAAACCCCTGATTCGCAAGCAGTTGGAGCGATCGACTGCGTGATCGACTTCAGCAGCGCGTCTGGTGCGGTCCGCGCGGCGCGACTCGCCGCCGAGCACGATGCGGCACTGCTCTCCTGCACCACCGGGCTCGACGACGAGGCTCGCGATGCGGTCCTCGAGGCCTCAAAAAAAATCTGCGTGATGGTCGCTCCGAACACCTCGTTGGGCGTTGCGGTGGCTCGTCGGCTCTGCCGTGACGCCGCCCGCTTGCTCGGATCGGAGTACGCGGTCGACCTCATCGAGCATCACCACCACCGCAAGGTCGATGCTCCATCGGGCACCGCGCTGGCCTTGGCCGATGCAGTGAGCGCGGGATCAGGGATTCCCTTGCAGCCATCGCGCATCCACAGCATCCGTGCGGGTGACACGATCGGTGCACACTCCGTGCAGTTCGCCGGACCGTTCGAGACGATCCGCATCGAGCATGACGCCGTGAGCCGCCAGCTCTTCGCCATCGGCGCGTTGCGCCTGGCTCGCTGGCTTCATGGCCGGACTGCCGGCCTCGTGACCATGGATGACTGGCTCGACGACCGGCTTGGCCACCACACAGGAGCATCATCATGACCACGGCCGGGACCTTCCGATCCACCCAGCTGGCCTGTGGTGCCTGGCTGCTCTCCGAGCGCATGCCATCGATGTCCAGCGTGAGTGTGGCCTGGCTTTCGCCGGTCGGCACCGCTGGCGACCCCGCTGGCGCAGCGGGCGAAGGCGAGAGCGCCATGTGCGCCGAACTGCTCCTTCGTGGCACCGAACGCAGCTCCAGCGAAGAACTGGCCCGCCGGCTTGATGTGCTCGGGGTCCAGCGCAACGCGTCCGCGGCGGTGCACCATGTGAACCTGTCGGCCGTGACCACGGGGCCCAACGTCACTGGCATGCTGGCATGCCTTGCCGAGATGGTCCGCTCGCCGCGCATGGATCCCGAGGGTGTCGAACAGGCGAAATCCCTCGGATTGCAGGCGATCGCTGCCGTCCGGGACGAACCGCAGCAGCTCTGCATGCAGCACCTTCAGCGGATCAGTATGCCTGAGCCCTTCAACCGTTCGGGCCTCGGCACGCCGGAAGGCATCCAGGCCTTGACGGCCGACGGACTGCGCGCGGCCTGGCATCGTCGGTGCACCCCGGTCGGCACGCTGATCGGGATCGCCGGCGACGTGGACCACGATGCCGCCTGCGCCGTGCTCGACCGTGCGCTCTCGGGGTGGACCGGATCCTCGACCACGATGGTCCCGGGTGCATCGCCGCGCTCGATCCGCCACATCGAGGTGATGCCGACCTCCCAGACGCACATGGCACTCTCGCTCGATGCCCCCAACGCACGCGACGATGATCGCCACGCCATGCGGCTGGCCGCGCGTGTGCTCGGGGGTGGCTCGAGCAGCCGGCTGTTCGACGAGGTTCGTGAACGCCGTGGGCTCTGCTACAGCGTGGGTGGTTCGTACTCCGCCGGCCGGGACCTTGGTCGGGTCACGATCTACGCGGGATCGCGTCCCGAGCGGGCACAAGAGACCCTGGACTGCATCCTGCGGGAGCTCGAACGACTCGAGCGGGGCATCGAGGCGGACGAACTCGAGCGCGCACGCATCGGCATCCTCAGCCGTTTGGTGATGAGCGAGGAGAGCACGTCGGCCCGTGCCATGGCCCTGGCCAGCGACTGGTTCACCTACGGCCGGCTCCGAACGCTCGACGAACTCACGTCCGACCTGCGTGGCGTGACCATCGAGCAGGTCAATGCGCTGATCGCGCGTCGTTGCGGTGCGTCGTGGCGCGAGGGACTCTGCCGGGCGATCGTTGCACCGGCCGACCTCGCGTGAGGCACGGCTATACTCCCCGACCATGTTCGAAGGACTTGCGCTCCAGCCCGGCACGCGCGTGCGCGTGATGCAACAGATGCCCCAGGTCGCCCAGGTGTGGACCACTGCGGTCGAGGGCGTCGTGGTCCGCTGGCGCCAGGCCAAGACCGGCTCATGGTTCGCCCACGCGCACCAGGATCGCCTCTGGCTCGATCGCCTCGAGCTGCGCAAGGATGACGGGGAACTCGTCACCCTGAATCTCGACCGCTACTCGGTCATCGACGCGGCCTGAACCCGCTGTTTCGCGCAACCCTGGCCACCCAGGGCGATTCCATCCAACACTTCCGGCCACCGGCCGTTCACGGCTTGGGGGCTTCGTACTTGCGTCGATACTTCTCGAGCATCCTCGTCTGGTGATTCGACAGGTCGAGCCGGCGGCCGTCGATCCACGCAGCCTCGACGGGCGTGCGCACATCAAGCGGATCACTGCTGCACAGGATCATGCTCGCACGCATGCCCGGGACGATCGAACCGAGCTGATCACCCACGCCGGCGATCATGGCCGCGTCGCGCGTGATCGCCGCCACGGCCTTGTCGTGCGGCAGACCATGCGCGACGGCAGTCGCAGCATGGTGCGGGAGGTTGCGGTCGTTGCTTGGTTCGTCGCCGGTCGCGATCGAGAACCTGATGCCCGATTCGGCCAGCCGCGCCGGCAGCGTGAAGGGTGCATCCCACGCTTCGTGGGCCCACTGCGGCAGGCGGTGGACCCCAACGACGATCACCGGCACGTTGTGCGCGCGCAGCAGATCAGCCTGCTCGAGTGCACCGGCACCACCGACGATGACGGGCTTGAGACCCTCGGCCACGGCCCACGTCACGGCGCTGGCGACCTGGCCCGAACTGCTGGCTTCGAGGTAGACCGGTGCCTTGCCCGCCAGCACGGGGCGCATCCTTTCGAACCGCAGGTCGTCCATCTGGGTGGATCCGGCATCACGCGCGGCGACATACGCCTTCGCACGCGTGAAGAACTCACGCACCTCTCGCAGGTCGCGGCTGATCCGCTTCTCCTGGTCGTCAGGAGTGGAGCGCGTCCACCACTGCACGGTCGGCTCGGTCGCTGGCCAGCGCACGATGACCCCGCTGTCCTTGCGCAACACCAGGTCGTGGGTGTCCCAGCCGTTGAGCTGGATCATGCTCGCCGTGCCGCTCACGCGGCCACCTTGGGGGAAGACGAGTGCACCCAGGATCCCGTTGGCACGAGCTACGGCAAGCAGGTCGCTGTCGGGATTGACGGCGATCCACGCCTCGACTTCGGGATGGAACTGGCCGACTTCCGTGCGGTCATCGGTGGCACGGACCTGCTGCACCTCGATCAGGCCCATCGTGGTGGCGCTCGAGATGAAGCCTGGCCACAGGTGGCGACCCTGTCCATCGAAGGTCGGCACATCATCCATCGGTGCCTGTGCAGCGGGCACGATGCGTTCGATGCGGCCATCAGCCCCGATCACGACCGCTGCATCAGGAACGACCGTGAAGGCAGGATCCATCGTGTGGACAGTGACGTTGCGGATGCAGGTCACCTGCTTGGGAGCGGGGCTGGGCGCCGTCGAGTTCTGGGCGTAGGCCGCCGAACAGAGCGCCATGGTCAGGATGAACGACTTCACTGGTCACCTCCACCGAAAATGGTCATGGCTGCGCCGCATCCACACTCGCCCGATCGCACGGCCGCGGGATCCTGGCCACGTCGGTACATCTCCCAGAACGCCTCTTCGCGCGTGTCGAGCATGCGGGCAAGCAGTGTCGGCCCGCGGCGTCGGCCGCCGCCATCCGACTCTGGCCTGCTCGGCGGTCGATCCATCCCACCTTGCTCGAACGCGGCTTCGAGCAGCTGGGCGCGAAGGGCAGCATCCTCCGTGCGGCGCGCGCGGTCCAGCGTGCGGTCAAAGCGCTTCACGCCCTCGATCCAGGTCTGGTCGCAGAGGGCGTAGCTCGAAAGGGGATCGGTGCTCCAGATGACGAGGTCGGCATCCTTGCCTGCCTCGAGGCTGCCGGTCCGTTGGCCGATGCCCAGCTGGATCGCCGGGTTGATCGTCACGAACTTCAGTGCCTCGGCAGGTTCGAGCCCGCCGTAGCGGCACGCCTTCGCCGCCTCGGTGTTGAGCCGTCGCGCGAGTTCGTCGCTGTCTGAGTTGAAGCTCGTGAGCACACCCTGGCCCGCCATGACCGCGCCGTTGTGCGGCACGGCATCCATGACTTCCATCTTGTACGCCCACCAGTCGCTGAAGCTGCTCGCTCCCGCACCATGGCGCGCGATGCGATCGGCGACCTTGTAGCCCTCGAGGATGTGCTGGAGGGTGGCGACCTTGAACCCCAGTTCATCGGCAAGGTCAAGCAGCATCACGATCTCGTCCTGCCGGTAGGAGTGGCAGTGCACCACGCGCTCGCCCGCAAGGATCTCGCCGAGCACCGTGAGTTCGTCATCCACGTGCGGCGGCACGGTTCGTGAACGCGTTGCACCCGGAAGCGCATTCCAGCGCGCGAGCGCGGCGCGTTGCTCGGCAGCCGCGCGGAAGCGATCGCGCATGTAGGCCTCGACGCCCATGCGGGTATCGGGGTAGCGATCGCGCGGTCGCACCACGTTCTCGCCGAGGGCGAACTTGATGCCGGGCTTGGCATCCGGGATCGGGAAGGCCGAAGCCGGCTCACCCCACTTGAGCTTGACCACGCTGTTGCGACCACCGATCGGGTTGGCGCTCCCATGGAGCTGGTTCGCAGCGGTCAGGCCGCCGGCAAGCTGCCGATGCCAGTTGATGTCGGTGGGATCGATCACGTCGCCGATGCCTACCTCGGCGGTGCACGCCTGGGTCCACTCGTTGACCTCTCCCAGCACACCGGTGTGGCTGTGGCAATCGATCAGGCCAGGGGTGATGTGGCGGCCGGCACAGTCGATCTCGAGCGTGCCGGCCGGCACGGCGAGCGAGCGACCGATGGCAGCGACCTTGCCACCGTCGATGAGCATGTCGCACCCCTCCATGATGCCTGTGGCAGCGCTCGTCCAGACCGTGGCGTTGCGGAAGACCGTGCGCTGCATCGGTGCAGGCACACGGTCGCCCTTGTCGGTCCGCTCGAAGCGAACACCCGCGTCCCCGAAGGGCGCCGTGGAGAGCAGGGCCATGGCGGCAGGATGGCGCGAGTCCTTCCGGGTCGACGCTTCGGTCTGCGTCGACGTGGCAGCCGCGACGTCAGGCGCACCGGCGGCAGCATCAGCGGGTTCCTTCGCGCCGCCCGCAGTCGCGTCGGCACCATCGACTGTGGGCACGGTCGGATCGGCGACCATCGTCCACACGGTGCGTTCACCGCGTGGGGTGACGGTCTCGATCCGGATCGCGGCACCATCAGCCTCACCCACGACCCGGACGCGTGCAGCGGCATCGAGCGTCCCCGCCGGTGCCACGAACGAGATCGTGCGTTGACCGAGGTCGATCTTGTCGGCCTTGGCGAACTCGGGCTTCGATCCAGCCTCGGCACCTTCGACCGGTGGCTTCATCAGGCTGATGCTGCCCTTCTTGAGGTCGATGGAGCCACGCATCGATCGGTTCCCCGAGGTCATCACGAAGCCACCGTCGATCGGAAGCACCGGCTGCGGCTTGACGATCGACTGCCGGCCGGCGACCCAGACCCGACGCACCTGCGCGCCCTTGGAGGCGAGCGTGCCCTCCATGAGCGTGACGTTGGCCATCGAGCCGGGTGCGATGCGACCATGCGTCGCGCCGAGTCCGAGCAGGTTTGCCGGCGTGGTCGTGAGTGCAGCGAGTGCGGCATCGGCCGAGAGCCCATGCTCTGCCGCCGTGCGCAGGCGTGCGTGCAGGTCGCCGCGATCCTTCAAGCGATGCGTGGTCAGTGCCATCGTCACGCCACGCTCCGCGAGCAGCGCGGGATTCATGGGCGAGCACGCCCAGGTACCGAGCTCACGCAGCGAGATCTGGTCGGCACGCCTGGGGTTGGTGAGGTCGGGAGCCTTGGCGAAATCGAGCGGCACCACGAGCGACAGTCGCGTGGCGACGACTGCATCGAGTTCGCGGAACTCCAGACCGCTCGCGATGCACCAACCGATCCAGCCCGCTTCGTCCAGCAGGCCCTTGGTGTGGAGGACGGCGTGTTCATCGCTGCATTCGACGACGAAGGGGAGCGCGCGGGCACCGGACTTGGGCAGGCATGGTGCGAGCGCCGCCAAGGCGGCACTGGCGCGCGGTGGCTCCTGGCCTGTCGGCTGCGTGAGCCAGGCCGTCGTGGCCTGCTTGTTCCATGCGGTATCGCGCATGACCTGTCGCACCAGCGCGATTGCACCCATGCGCGAAGCGGGATAGGCAACCGCCCTCGGGCTGTCGAAGGGCGGTTCTTGGCCCTCGGGCGGCGTGAATCGGTCAAAGGCCGCGACCTGGCCCAGGTCATTGCCCAACCACATCACGTTGGCATCGTCTGCCGCAAGCGTGAAGGCGGCACCGCTGCCACGCATCGCACCGGCCGATGGCCACGCTGCAGCGACGCAGAAACCCGCATCACGAAGCCCATCACGCATCGATGCCGCGGGCAGTTGCGCATCGCGCACACGCACCTGCGGCGTGACCCGTGGGTTCCAATGGGCGTCAGCCTGCGATGCCGCGGCGCGGGCTTGGGTCGTCGTGTCGATCGGCAGGTAGGACTCGATGAATCCTGCGTAGGCCGTCAGGCCGGTGCAGTCATGCGCGGTCGCGCCGGCGGGGATCGGCGTGGTGGCAGCTGGACCGACTGCCACGATCCAGCCATCCTTCATCACGATGGTGGCGTCATCGATCAGCGTGCCAGGCTGCGTGACCACGGTGCAGTGCACGAGTGCGTCGTGGCGCACGTCGCTCACGCGCATGCCGTTGGGTGGCGCCACTTGCGCCACGGCAGTCGACGCGATCAGCCCAAGGACGCCGCAGCTCACGGTGGTCATGGTCGGCAGCATAGATCGATGAACAGCGCCCGCTCACGGGCGGCACTGTTCGGCTGACCATCGTTCCGTGACGGTCAGTGGCTTGTGGAGGCCGCGTGGGCGGCGATCAATCCATCTCGTCGAGCATGCGCTCGATGGCCTTGTTCAGGACCACATCAGGGTCGTACGACCCCTGCTGGAGCTGTTCCTTGATCTTGGTGATCTTGGCTTGCCGCACATCGGGCATGGCGCGAAGCTGATCGAGGCGCCGATCGTGCTCGGATGCGGGCGCAGGGTCATTGCCTGCTGGTGCGGGCTCGCTGCAGCACGCCGTGGTCAGTCGCAGTCCGTGGACCGCGGCGGTTGAACCGCAACACGAGGAGCGATCAGTGAAAGCAGGGGCCGCGCTCAGGGTCGGGCTGAGGGCCGAGGTGCCGTCGTTTCGCAAGTCAATCGACATGGCAAACTCCAGGTAGACGGGCCTTGAGTCCTTCCTCGGCACCGCCCAAGGTTGTCAGGGACATCCATGGTGGCTGCGGCTGGTTCACACACAACAGGATGTGTGAGCCGCAAAAGAGGGTATCGACACACGGCCGCTTCGATCTTGAGGGATTCAACGCCACCAACGACGAATTTCGCGCGAATTCCCGACAAAATCCGCTTATGATCCTGCGCCGCAACCGCCCGCGGGCCGACAACCATCCAGTGGAGTGTTATGGCCAATAAAACTCAATATCCGAACCTCTGGTTGGCCCTCATCCTGACCGTCAGCGTGATCCCCGCCTGTGAGGGCCCGCAGTCCACGGAACCCAAGCCTGCGGCCGCGACCGAGTCAGCCAGTCTGCAGTGGGATGACGAGCTTCCTGAGCCTGCGGCCCCCAAGGCCAAGCAGGGGGCCAGTGCCACCACTCGCCTGCCCCCGAAGCGATTCGCACCGCCTGGCGGGGCTGATCCAGCGGCACCAGCCACCGCTTCGGCAGCCGCGGCATCGACCGCGTCCGTGGGGTCACGACCAGCACCCGGGACCGACGCAGCGGCCTCGCCTTCCGACGAGGACCTGGCGCCCAAGCCCGTCGATCTCGAAGCGCCCCGGACGGCTCGTTCAAGCACGACATCCGATCTTGATCCTGATGGCGATGGCGAGGCGTGGGGGATCGTGCTGCAGACCTTTTCCCAAGATGACCATGCCGCACGCGCACAGTCGGCGCTCAAGTCGATCCGCTCGCGATGGCCCCAGCTCGAGGGTGCCTATGTGCGCCAGGTCGGCGGTGGCAGCGCGGTGCTCATGGGTTCGTTCTCTGCACCGACCGATCCACGCGCCAAGCAGCAGCTGGAGCAGGTCAAGCAGATCGTCGATGGCCGTGCACGTCCCTTTGCGCTCGCCATGCTCACGCGCTTCGAGGCCAATCCAGGCGCCATGGGCCAGTTCGACATCCGCCGCGCGCGTGAGCGCTTCCCCAACCAGAATCCGCTCTATTCGGTCCAGGTCGCCGTGTGGAGCGACCTCGGCTCCGGTGAACTGTCGCTCGCCGATGTCAAGCAGCGCGCCGAGAGCTACTGCAAGCAACTGCGCACGCGGGGCATCGAGGCGTATGTCTTCCATGACGGCGGCACGAAGACCAGCAGCGTGTGCGTGGGCGTCTTCGGCAAGGATGCCTATGACCCGCGGAGCACGCTCTACTCGGCCGAAGTCGAGGCCGTCCTGCGCAGGTTTCCCAAGCACCTGGTGAACGGCGAAGCACTCATGCTGCCCTACGACAAGAGCGATCCGAGCAAGCTCCGGGCGCAACCACCCACGCTCGTCGAGGTGCCCAAGTGAGCAAGGCACCCCGGCCAGGCAAGGCCGCACCGCGCCGCCGCGCCGAGTCGACGCCGGAGCCGCCTCCGCCTGGCGGCGATGGTGTGCTCTCGGCGCTCGCCCACGTGGCCATCGATGAAGGATTGCTCGGCCAGGAGGTAGCCCAGCGCCGGCTTGCGCAGGCACTCGGTTCGGGTCGGCCGCACCATGCCTGGATCGTGTCGGGCCCCATGGGCGTGGGCAAGTGCACGCTCGCCGTGCGTTTCGCGGCGCTGTTGGTCGACCCCGACACGACCCATGAGTGCCTGCGCGGCTTTGCACCATGCCGCGATTCCCGCAGCGCGGAGCTCCTGCGCGAGGGCACGCACCCTGATGTGCACCTGATCCGGAAGGAACTCGCGGCAACCAGCGCCGACCGCGAACTGCGCGACCGCAAGCAGCTCAACATCCCCATCGGCTTGCTGCGCGAGCAGATGATCGGCGGCTCGTCAGGCGATGGTCATGTGCACGAGTCGCGGGTTTCGCACTCGTCGGTGCTCGGTGCGGGCAAGGTCTTCATCATCGACGAGGCAGAGCTCCTCGACACCGATGGCCAGAATGCCTTGCTCAAGACCCTCGAGGAACCCCCTCCGCACACGACGATCATCCTTGTGGCGTCGCACGAGGATCGGCTGCTGCCCACGATCCGCAGCCGCTGCCAGCGTGTGCCGTGCGGTCCGCTCGATCCCGCGTCCATGCAAGCATGGGTCGATCGACGGCTCGATCCAGCCACACCGGATCGTGAGTGGGTCATCGGCTTCGCGGGCGGCAGCCCCGGTCTGGCGCTCGAGGCGATCGAGCATGGCCTGCATGCTTGGAACGAGCAGCTTCAGGCGATCGTCACGGATCTCGAGCGTGGCTCGGTCAGCCCGGCCATGGCTGAGGCCATGGCTGAACTCGTGTCGACGTTCGCGGAGCGTGTGGTGAAGGCCAATCCCGATGCCAGCAAGGACGCCGCCAACCGCAAGGCACTTGGGTTGCTCATGGCCGTGCTCGGGCGCATCGTGCAGCAGCGGTTGCTCGCGGCGTCGAAGGTCGGCTCCGCCGATCGTGTCGATGCCTTGTCTGCGTGCGTCGACGCACTCGTCGATGCCGAGCGCTCCGTCTCGAGCAACGTGAACCAGAAGCTCGTGCTGGCGAACCTCATCGCACAGTGCGCACCGCTCCTCTCGCTGCGGGGCGCATGAGCGGACCGGCGAGCGGAACCATGGCTGAACACACGAGCGGACGTATGGATGGCCACGTGGAGATCGAGCGTGCATGGCTCCTGCTCGGCGAGCCGGCATTTCCCGAGATGCGAACGTCGATCCGGATCGAGCAGGGGTACCTGCTCGGGCCCGACGGCGTGCACCATGGCGCACGGCTGCGTCGTGCAGTCGCCGTCGATGGCACGGTGCACTGCACCATGACCCGCAAGTCGGGCATGGGCCTGGTGCGCCACGAGCACGAGCGCACGCTCGATCCCGAATCGTTCGATGAACTCTGGCCGCAGACGCTCGGTCGTCGCTTGAGCAAGATCCGGCACGTCGTGCCGCACGGGGCCCTGCGCTGGGAGATCGATGGCTTCATCGGGATCGACCTGTGGTTGGCCGAAGTGGAGCTGCCAAGCGTCGACACCCTGATCGAGCCTCCGTCCTGGCTCGCACCATGGATCGTGCGCGAGGTGACCGAAGATCCCCGCTACCGCAACAGCGCGTTGGCCTTGCGGGGCCTGCCACAGTAGGCAACGACCGGGTTATCCGTGTCCGTCGGCCCGCAATCACCGATGCACCCGACACGGGCGAGCCACTACCATTCCCGACCCACGGAGCACCCATGGCCACCTTCCGCTGCACCATCGTCACCCCGTCCGACTCGCTGCTCGACGAGCAGGTCACCTACGCCACCTTCCAGGCCTGGGATGGCCAGAAGGGCGTGGCACCCGGGGCCAGCGCGTTCCTCGCCAAGCTTGGTACCGGCGCGGCCCGGCTCGACCTGGCCAGCGGCCAGTCGCGATGGTTCGTGATCGACGGCGGCTTCGCACAGATGCAGGGCGATGCCCTCACGCTCCTCGTCGATGGCGCCGAGGATGCAGGCGGGATCGATGCAGGCAAGGCGCAGACGGAACTCGTCGAGGCCAATGCTCGCGCGAACGCCACCAACCCCAATCCGCTTACCCTCGAGCAGCGTGAACAGATCGAGCGCGCCCAGCGTCGCGCGGCGGTCCGTGTGGCCCTCGCGGGTCGAGGCTCGTGAGCCAGCACGAGACTGAATCCACGCCGGCGCGCGAGGTGCCCTGCGCGGACCTTCCGCTGTCGCAGCGTGTCGAGGCTGTGCTCTTGGCGGCCGACCGACCGATGGCTGATGGCCGCATCGCGGATGTGCTGGGCCTTGAGCTCGGTGCACCACAGGTCCGTGCGGCGATCGACGAACTAAACGCTGGTTACGAGGCAACGGGCAGGACGTTTCGCATCGAACAGGTCGCTGGTGGCCGCCAAGTCATGACGATCTCGGCGCTCGGACCGGTCGTGGCGAGGCTGCGCGGTGAACGTGCCCAGGCTCGCCTGACGCAAGCAGCCCTGGAAACACTGGCTGTCGTGGCGTACCGGCAGCCGATCCTTCGCGCCGACATCGAGGCGATCCGCGGCGTGGCCTGCGGCGAAGTGCTGCGCAGCCTGATGGAGCGTCGCATGGTCCGCATCGTGGGCCGCAGCGAGGAGATCGGCAGGCCCATGCTCTACGGCACGACGGGTGAGTTCCTGCGCACCTTCGGCATCGCGTCGATCAGCGACCTGCCGCAGGCCAAGGACCTCAAGGCTCCCTGAGCGCTCGTGCCGGCGACCGGCTGGCCGTCAGCGCACCATCGGCAAAAACGAAACCGCGGCACTCGTGGGGAGCGCCGCGGGATCGCGTGGGTAGATGTCACCGCTCCCTCCGCGGTGACAGGAAGAAAGAGTCCGTTAGCGGCGGCGACGGCCACCGAGCAGCCCAGCCGCACCAGCCAGCGCAACCGCGCCAGGTGCGGGGACCGACGAGACCGAGAAGGCCCCGCTGAAGCTTGATTCCATGCCCGCCGAGATCGAGAGGCGCAGGCGCATGCCGACACCACTCGTCACCGAGCCGGCCGAGCCGTTGAACGACTGTGGTGCGAAGCTCGCGAGCGAGAACGGGTTGACGGTCTGGGTCGAGGTGATCACACCGCCGACCTGCGTGCCGTTGACCAGACCTGCCCACACGGGCGCGCCTGCGGTGGAACCGAGCGAACCCGAGCTGAACGAGAAGTTCACACCCTGGCCGCCAGCCGAGCCGGCATACGTCGCACCCGCACCCATCGAGCCGGCCATCAGCACGCTGAGGTCAAGCACGAGCGGGGTCGTGGCGTTGTTGTTCTTGATGGTGAAGCCGCCAGAGACGTAGGCAGTCTCGACGCCATTGACCACCGAGTAGCTGGTGATCAGGTTGCTCCACTGCACCAGCATGCCGTTGTTGGCCCAGAAGCCGGTGTGCGCGAAGCGACCATCGCCGAGGTCGGTGGCGCTGTTGTTGACGGTCTGCGCAGCGCCATTTGCCGAGAGGCCGATGGTGGCGGCATTGGCTGAGATCGCGGCCGATGCTGCGGACGAGGCCAGCAGCGTGGCGGCGATGGCGGTGGTGATCGTGTTCTGTCCCATGTCCTTCTTCCCTCCTGCTTTCTCCGGCATGCCGTGGCGTGCCGGACTCCCTTGGATCCCCGGTCGGAACGGTCCCGGGCGGCCTACCTCTGCCACCCTGCCTTCCCGGATGCGCTGCATCGGCGGCGCACCCAGGAAGGACTTCGTGATCGATGCGATTCAGCGACGACGGCGCGAGCCGATGCACCCTGCCGCACCGAGCAGCGCCAAGGCACCCGGCGCCGGCACATCCACGACGTTGAACAGGCTCGAGAACGAGACGCTGTCGCCGGCGCTGAGCGTGAAGCGGAACTGCAGGCCGATGGTCGTGTTCAGTGCAGGTCCGACCACTGGCGCGAAGGACTCCGGACCGACCTGGGCCGAGCCGAAGGCCGCACCGCTGTAGCCGTAGGCCGAGCTGCCCAGCGAGCGCACGAGGTTGCCGTCGATGAAGGCCGAGTAGAAGCCGGCCGAACCGCTGGTGCGACCGATCGAGGCCGAACCGTCGCCGTTGGCATCGGTCAACGTGCCAGAGAACGCACCGTTCATGAGGCTCTGCGCGAACTGCACCGAGCTGTCGAGGGTGAAGTTCACAGTGAACGTCTGGGTGGACGTGGCGGTGTTGGTGATCGAGAACGTGCCGTTGATGAACGGATCCGGATCGATCAGGGCATCCCACTCGAGGTAGCCGGCGGAGACCGCCGCAAAGCCCCCAGTGTGATAGATGTTGTTGCCGAGGTAGGTCATCGATCCCAGCGAGCTGGCTTGGCCGCTCATGGTCTCGTTCCCACCGCTGAAGGTGACTTCGAACCCAGGTCCGAAGTTCAGGCCGGCGTGCGCAGCAGTGCTCAGGAGCACCGCGCCGACGGCGCCGTACAGACAAGTCTTGAACAGCATGACAACCCTCTCCCTCCGAGCCAAGTGGCAGCGGATTCTCACAACCATGACTGTTGGTCGTCGCGCAAGCGCGAGTCCCTCCGTGACGCATCCCTCCAGATGCGGCCGGAACATCTCCGGCATCACATCCATACGATTCTGCCGGGCGGCTGGAAGCACGAAGCCGGAAGTTTTTGTGCGGCTCGCCGGCGGTCCAATATGAACCCCTGCCACGTCGCGTTGAGCCGACCTCAGCCGTCGACCGTCTCGCGTCCCCGCAGCACGGCCGGGACGTGATCCCGCTCGGGCGTCATCCAGTCCCGGATCGCAGCCCTCATCGCCTCGAAGCTCGTGGCGGTCCGGACGGCTTCCTTGAGCGGCTTGATGTGGCCCATGGTCCGGCCGTACCAGGCGATGCCCTGATTCAGTCGCTTGACGCCGTACCACGGCTTGGCGAACCGCTCCATGAGGTCGATGTGGCGGAGGATCGCCCGGCACTTGTCGTTGAAGGAGAGGTCTGCCCCGACGGTTCCCGTGGCCAGATGCTCCGCCGCCCGCCGGAACATCCACGGGGTCCGCAGGGCAGCCCGGGCGATCATGACCCCCGCACATCCGGACCGATCGATGAGCGCCTTGGCGTGCTCGGGCTCGACCACATCGCCGTTGCCGATGATGGGGATCGACGGTACGGCTTCGACCACCCGGCCGATCGCATCCCAATCGGCCTGGCCACTGAAGAACTGCACCGTGTAGCGCCCGTGCACCGTGACGGCGGCGATGCCGACATCGGCCAACCGACGCGCCAGGTCCGGTGCGACCATGTGTTCGGGGTCCCAGCCCAGGCGCATCTTGGCGGTCACGGGGACGCGGCCGCCACTGGCGCGCTCGACCGCCTTGACGATGCGTGCGGCGAGCACGGCAGTCGCCGGGCAATCGCGCAGGAGCAGGCTGCCACCGTTCTTCTTCGCGACCTTGTCGACCGGGCAGCCCATGTTGATGTCGATCACCTGTGCCCCATGATCGATCGCCCAGAGTGCAGCCTCCGGCAGCGGGTCGTCCCCGTTGCCGTAGAGCTGCATGCCGCATGGGCGGTCGAGTTCGTTGGTTGCTGCGAGCTCGAGCGAGCGCTCGGAGCCGCGAAGCAGGGCATGCGCGTTCAGGAGATCCGTGTAGGCGATGCCCACCCCGCCAAGCTCGCGGCAGAGAATGCGAAACGGCAGGTCGGTATAGCCCGCGATCGGTGCGAGCAGGAGGTTGCTCTGGAGTTCAACGGGTCCGATGCGGAGCACGGTGCCATGCTAGGTCGTGCACATGGAGACGCGTCCATGCGTGGTGGGGTGCCCCGATCGCCGATGGTGCTCCTCGTCGCTATTGTGCACGCATGCGCAAGGCACAGATCGTGTGGGCGGTCGCCGCCGCGGCGGCCATCGGCGGAGCGAGCGCGCAGGCACCGGATCCAGTGCCCGTGCCGGGCGCGACCATGGGCAGCGTGAGCGTGCGCGTGGGCGAGCAGTCGATCACCATGCCGTACCGATTGATGGAACCGAGCGAGGCCGATCCCGGCGAGACCTTCCCGCTCGTGGTGTTCCTGCATGGTTCAGGCGAGCGTGGTACCGATGGCGATGTCGCGCTCAAGTACATCGGCCCGGCGTTGGCCACGCGCGAGATGCGCACGAAGCATCCGTGCTACGTGCTCGCGGTCCAGTGTCCGCGCGATCGAACCTGGGTCGAGACCGGGCCGCGCACCATGAATCCCACGATGACCGAGCAGCCGAGCATCACCATTCGTGGCGTGATGGCGGCGATGGACCAGGTCATCAAGGACAAGCCCATCGACCGTCACCGCATCTACCTGACCGGGCTGTCACTCGGTGGGTATGGCGCGTGGGACCTTGCGATGCGTCGGCCGGACGACTTTGCCGCGGTCGTGCCGATCTGCGGTGGCAGCGATCCCGCGAAAGCGGCGCTGCTGAAGGATGTGCCGATCCAGGTGTGGCATGGGAGCCTTGACAGTTCGGTGCCGGTGGCGCGCAGCCGCGACATGGTCAAGGCGCTGAGGGATGCCGGTGCGAAGGTCGACTACCGCGAGATCAAGGATGGTGGCCATGAAGCCTGGCTGCCGGCCTACCTGCCCGAAGCGGCGATCGCGTTCATGTTCAAGCAGGTGCGCGACGTGGCGAAGCCGGGATCCGGCCCTGCAGCCGAGCCGGAGCCTGGCGCTCGTTCTTCTGATTGAGCACGTGCCAGAGAAAGGTGCGGCCGGTGGCGGGGTGAGCCTGCTGCAGGAGTGCGTGCATGGCCTTCACATCGCTGCCGGCACGGTGCGCGCTGCCTGGATCGATGCGGAAGTGCGCCAAGAGCGATTGAAGGCGGCGGTTGGGGGCACCGATCGAGCGCCAATCGAAGCCCCAGCAACTGCATCGCCATGGCAACTGAAGGGTCCAGGACCAGAGCCGGCCCATCATGGCGCGATCGAACGTGATGTTGTGGGCGACGATTGCCGCGCAAGGCTCCAACAACGCGCGGCAGGCCGTCTCGTCGAGCGAGTGGCCGCGCACCGACTGCATGCTGATGCCATGAACCGCCAGCGCACCCGCGCTGATCGGGACGCGTGGTTCGCGCAAGCCCCGGTAGTGGCCATCGAGCCCGGTGAATCGGCCGGAATCCGGATCGATCGCGATGACGGCGACGGCCAGTTCGATGACTTCATCGTGACGGGCGGCGCCCGTGGTTTCGGTGTCAAGGAGAGCGATCTTCACGGTGGGCAGGGGTGGATGCTAGGCTTGGCGCCCCGCAGGGCTGGGCGATGATCGCCACGCGGCCATGCCGAGGAAAGGACACGAGGTACGGATCATGAACAAGTGGTTCTACGCGAAGGATGGTCAGGCGATTGGCCCGCTCAGCACCCCCGAGATGCACGAGCTGATCGGCCAAGGTGCCTGCACCCGGACCACCCTGGTCTGGACGCGCGGCATGCGGGATTGGCTGCCGGCGTGCATGGCCACGTGGATGTGGGAGGAACGCGCGGAGCGCCGCGATGTGACGACCGAGGCCAACGGTGATCCAGAAGGTGTCCACAGCGAGGGTGGCGTGGCGACCATGGCCGAGGCGGATGAGGCACCAGCCGTGCCGAGTGCGTCGCGTGCAGAGCGGCGCGCTCACACTGGCGCAACGATGCCGAGCACCGACGATGGCACGCAGGCATCAACCACCGAGTCGGGTGATGCCGGCGTGGTCGGCATGGTCCGCAAGCTCTTCGGGCTGGGCTGATCGGCCCTGGTGCGTTGATCAGGCGGCCCCGGCCTGCACGGCGGCGTCGAGCGATGCCGTGACGTGTCCGAGTGCGTTGGCGCTTGCATCACAGCAATAGATGCGTCCACGGCGACGACCGGTGACTTCACGCAGGATCCCTGTGGTGATACAGCGCTCGACCAGGTCGTTGGCCGCCGCAAACGTGATCCCCAGGGTCCGCTCGACCTGACGGACATCGATGATCGGGGAGCCCATCAGGTGCATGACCAGTTCCCGGGGATGACGAGGCGCCCGCATGGAATCGGCTCGCCCGAGCAAACCGGTTCGCGCGGAGTCGAGGGCCTGGAGTTGATGCGTGGCATGGTCGCATGCCCGAGTCACCGTGCGCCAGACATGCGCTGACCACGCGCCAATCGCGCCGCTGGCGGCGAGCTCGTGACGGCGTTGCCGATGCGCCTCGGCATCGAGCGATGCATGCAGGTTCAACACCGTGGATTCGATGCCCACACTCCCACAGAGCCAGGCGGCAGCTGCAGACCAGGCCAGTTCGCTGTTGCCGTCCGGGAGTGGTGCCGTCGACTCAATCGCCCAGACGAACCAAGCCGCACCCACGAGCACCTGATCAAGCGAGGCGGGCAGCCCTGACACGACCCGATCGATCGAGGCACCCAGTCGCAGCACATCGCGTGGCGATGGTGCGAGGCACGGAGTTCCATCGGCATCGCGGGGCAAGGCGGGGCTTGGAAGGTCCGTGGATCGAGGTTTGCCCGCCTGACGCTGACCGGCCCAGAGTGCCCGGTGTGCCTGCACCAGCCCGCCCATGCTTGGCCGACCTGCGGCAAGGATCGGCCTGGCAGGGTGCCAGATGGCCAGCCTGGTCGAAAGCTCCTGCAGAGGATCCACCACAGGAACGACCGGACCGATTCCCATCGACCAGATGGCTGCGTGCTCCAATCGAACGACATCCACGGACGGTGCGGCGCTGAGGGCACTGCTGCAACGCCCCAGGGCGGACGCCGCATCAACTAGCTCGCGAACCGAAGGCCCCCACGCTGGGATCGACCACACGGTGAGGTCTGGGTCGAATCGGCAGGTTGGGACGGGATACCGCCGTCGATCGGTGATGCGGCCGTGCATAGACCTGATGATAGATAAAAGTGATAACACAAACAGGGCGCTAGCCTGGCTGAATCGCCTGATCGACGAGCGAAACCTCAGACCGGGCAGGCTCCCCAGCGAGAGAGGATGATCCCCAGATCAGGTCCATCGACGACCCCCGAGCCATCGAGGTCAGCCGAGGGGTCGGGGAACTCCCACTTCACCAACAGGATGCCAAGGTCGGCATTGTCAACCACCTGGTCGCCGTTGAGGTCACCCTGACAGGCTGAACTGGTCGCATCACACCCGTTCACCGCGCCCGGCGTGTCATCCCCACCGACGATGGCATCGCCGCCGCGGACCCAGCCACCGCTCCGGCAGCGCAGGATGTGCATGGCTTGGGCCTCCTTTTCCGGGCCAACCACCGTTGCGTAGCCGCACTCCGCGCCAGCAGCCGGCGGGGTGGAACTCGTCCCGATCGTGACCGCATCCACGATCTCGATGAAGGCGCCTTGGTCGAGCGTGCAGTCATCATCGACATCGAGATCGGCACCGTTGGTGGACGTGAGTCCACGCAGCAGCATGTGTGTGACGTTGTCGCCGTTCTCGAAGTTCAGGCTGGTGACGATGTCGGGCGTTGCAGCGGTCATGCTTGACTCGCCGATCAGGAGATAGCCATCCGACGGGATGGTCTTGCCGGCGAGGTTCACGAAGACCTCGATCACCCCGCTTCCCTGCGCCGTGGTGCCATCGCCGACCACGATGAACCAGAGTCCATCGAGCGATGCACCGGGCGGGCCCTTGAGCTCGACGTACTCATCGTTGTCGGCGCCGGGCTGGTCGATGCGGATCTCGTTGAGGCAGATGGTGCCGTTGTCCTCGGCGGCGAGCGTGGTGCGAACGCACATGGCGGGGGCAAGCGCGAGCACGCATGAAGCGGCGCGGGCGAGAAGCGTGGACGACGAGGGCAGCGACGGAAGCGGGTTGGACATGGTGGATCCCCAGAGATCGATGTGCGAAGCATGCAGCGACAGGAGCGGCACGATGCGCACCAACCTAAGGCCCACCGGCGTGACCTTCGGGAAAGCCGCAAGGAATTCGGTGCAGTCCGTTCGTGAAAACCCCGGTGTGCCTGGAACAGGATCGTGATGCAGGCACGGCACCGCCTGCCACCCTTGCGACATGCACGGACCACGACATCGTGGTGGTGTCGACAGCAAGAACACCACGGGCCGAAGAAGTTCGGTGAACGGGACCGAGCTATCGCAGCAGTTCCGCATCCTCGATGCGGTAGAGACCCAGCACCAGGCCGCCGAGCGCGAAGGGCTCGAGCACCAGTCGCCCGCGCAGCGTGCCGAAGTTGATCTGGTGCTGCAGTGAGAAGTCGATCGGTGCACGCGTCTTCACGAGTGCCGAGTCGTATGGCGTCGGCGGGAGACCGATGCAGCAGCCATCCCAACGGTTCAGCATGAGCACGAGTTCATCGGTCGATGGTGCGATGATGGCCGGGGCATAGAAACCGCTCAGTTCGATCCACGTTCCGCCGAGCAGCTCGAGCGTGCGAGGCATCGCATCGAGCGATCCATCGCCGCGCACGTGTCCGGAAGCCTGGCCGAGCAATTCCCACGAGACACGGAAGGGCTGTCGCTCGGTCCCCGCACCGGGTGGCATGGCGCTGGGCACGTCGGAGTCCGTGGAAGGTCGCGATGTGGAGCCTGGCGTCGCTCCGCCATCCACAGGGGAGTCCACGGGCTTCACCGCACCGACTTCGTCGTGCCGTGCCCGGTCGAGCAGTTCCCATGGAGCGGGCTCGCACGACTCAGGCCCGGTTGCTTCGGAATAACGCATGGCCCAGATCGCGGCCACGAGCAAGAGTGCCAGCACGGACCAGAGGATCCTCATGGACCGAAGACCTGGCGCAGGATCACGTCCTTCACGCTGCGCATGGGGACTTGGGCATCAAGCCGATCGTCGTCGCAGAGCAGGATCGGTTCGAGTCCGCGCGCGACGCTGCTGCGGCCATGCGAACCGCGAACGATCGAGGGATCCAGCGGAACGACATCGAGCAGGTTGCGCATGCCGAGCTTGCGCAGGGCGAGCTTGCCTGCGGTGCGCAGGCCCAGAAGCGGTCGCGCGGGATCCATGAAGAGCTCGCATGGGTCGTAGCCCGGCTTGCGGTGGATGTCGACGGTACGCGCGAAGTCAGGTGCGAGCGCATCATCGAGCCACCATGGGTAGGCGAACCACGCATCGGCTTCGGCGATGCAGACGAGGTCGCCGCTGCGCGCATGCCCGATCCCGAGTGCATCCTGCGCTGCGCGGTCGAGCACGGATTCAACACCCGTCACCCGCTCGAGCAGGTGCGCCACCCGGCTGATGTCCTGCGCCCGCCGTACGTAGACGTGCGCGATCTGGTGGTCGCACACCGCGAAGGCATCGCTCTGGCCTGCATCGAGGAGCTCCGTGCCGCGCTCATCGCGCAACGACAGCAGGTCTGCCTTGCGCAGCTCGCGATTGAGGCAGATCGCCCGGGTGACCGGGGCGATTCCGTACTCACTGACCACCATGACGCGCACGTCACGTGCTGCAAAGAACCCATGCAGCACATCGACGACACGGTCGATCTCGCGCAGCTCCTGGTGGGCTTCGCGCGTGCCTGGCCCATGCTTCTGCAGGACGTAGTCCAGGTGCGGCAGATAGACCGTGTGCAAGGTCGGTGCGAATCGCTCCTCGACCTGCATCGCGGCACGCGCGATCCAATCGGTGCTCTGGATGCCGGCCTTGGGCCCCCAGAAGTTGAAGAGCGGGAAGCGACCGAGCTCGCCCTGCAGCGTGTCGCGCAGTCCGGCCGGATCGGTCCAGACATCGGGGATCTTGCGGCCGTCGGCCGGGTACTGCGGCCGCGGCGTGACCGTGACGTCGGTCGAGCCATGCATGGCGTACCACCAGAAGGAGTTGGCGCTCGTGAAGGCGCCATCACGCGCGCGCGCCTCGTCCCAGACGCGCGGTGCCTGGACGAGCGCCGCGGACTGCTTCCAGAAGTGGACCTCGTTCAGTGACCGGTCGAACCAGCCGTTGCCCACGATGCCATGTGCCGCGGGATCGACGCCCGTGAGCATGGTGGCCTGCGCGGAGCACGTCACCGCCGGCAGGGGTGGCACCATGGTGCGTACGCCACCCACGCTCCGGGCGAAGTCGCGCAGCTTCGGCGCGCCGGATCCGAGGAGCGACGTCGAGAGGCCGACGACGTTGAGGACGGCGACGCGCTGCATCAGGAACCCGCAACGCGGCGCTGCGCGGTGCGCGTGATCCACCAGCAGCCCAGGGCGACGACGGACAGGCTTGGCGCGCCGAGCACGCTGAGTGTGCTCGCATCGAGTAGGCAGAACGCGGCTATCCACGCCGCCACGCCACCGGCGATGCGCGTGGGGTGGCTGCGCATGGCGCGCTCGGCGTGCAGGCACTTGACGAGGAAGATCCCCGCGCAGAAGAGCGCCATGGGCAGGGCCACGATCGTCATGACCTGCAGCATGCCGCGTGCACCGCCGGCGACGACAGGACTGAACGCCCACGGCACCAGCACGGCGGCGACCAGCAGCACGCGCACCCACCGTCGCGTGGGTTGAGGCGTGGCAGCTGGTGACGCATCATCGCCCGGCGCGGCTTCGTCACGCGCGAGGAGCGAGACTGCGATGGTCGAGGCGAAGGCGATGATGCCAGGGAAGAGCACAAGCCCCCACGCACTGATCGAAGAGCCGTTGTACTGCATGCCCGAGACGCTCATGACCGACAGCGTGGCGCACCAATATGCCAGCGCGCGGCAGAGTCCCATCAGCACGACGCTGCCACGCCAGTTCCGATGCAGGAGCGAGTAGGCCACGATGGTGGCGACGAGCAGAAGAACCGCCTCGAAGCCCCACGGCGTACGCAGATCGGCATGACGCCAGTGGTCCAGCCAGTTCCAGAGGATCGCACCCACGCCGACCACGGCCCATGCCTCACCGAGCCATTGGATCGCGTTGCGCTGGCCCTTGGCGAAACTGCCGAAAGCAAGTCCGACGGCGATCGCGGCGAGGCCGGGAATCGGGAACGATCCGCCGCCGACCAGCCAGACACCGGTCGACACCAGCGTTGCAGCGAGCAGGATCGCGGGACGCAGCCCGACACGGCGGCTGGTCAGCGGGCGGCTGGGACGTTCGTGGGCATCGACATCACGATCCAGCAGATCGTTGAGCACCATCCCGAAGAGGTAGAGCAGGCAGATGCCCGCCACGACGCCGACGTGCCGCGGCATCCAATCGATGAAACGCTCGATGGTCGCCTGGCCAGCCAGGAGATGCGCGACCCACAGTCCGACCATGGCGTTGGTCGCCACGGTCAGCACATTGGAGATGCGCGTGAGTTCAAGCCACGCCCAGATGCCGTGACGCGGCAGCGGCGTGGCCTGCGGTGCAGGCTCTACGGCGATGGCGCGAACCGGAGTTGCGGTGTCGACCGGCATCTCCTCGCTGGCCTCGATGCGCCGGCTCGGCATCCCATGCAGGGCGATGACAGGAGCGCGGCCGCTCGTGTCGCTCGGTTCGACGCGGCGGAACACTGGTGCCTCGGCAAGCGAATCGGCCACGGGTGCGGTGATGGGTTCGATGGTCTCGGTCGGTTCGGGATCCTGTGTCGATTCGACGCTCTCCACAGCATCGACGACATCGGCCGGCTCCACGGCTCCCGGAGCATCCACGGCCTGTCCAGGCTCGATGAGCTCGATCGATTCCTTGAGCGCCATCGGCTCGGCGCTGGGCTCAACGACAGGTTCAGCGTCAGGTTCAGCGACGGGCTCAACGACAGGCTCAACGACAGGTTCAGCGACGGGCTCGACGATGCTTGCAGCGATGGCGTGTGTCGGTGGGTCGTCGACCGGCGCCTCCATGGATGCGATCACCTCAGGCTTGGGCTCGACCGATTCCCATGCATCGATGGGTTCGGCCGGTCGCGGCGCGGTGAGCGAAGGGTCCTCATCGCCCCACGCTGAGAGTGTCTGTCCCGGCGCTGGCGCAGCGGGTTCATGCACCTGCACCTCAGGCACACTGTCCATCGAGGGCGGATCGATGCCCTCGAGGTCGGCCGCCACGATGTGGTCGAAGAGGCCGGGCTGCTCATCATCCTGCTTGCGTCGAGTGCGATCTCCGTTCGCCATGCCGGGAGCCTACCGCGCACGCCGGGATTCCCTGCGGTTCGATCCGTGCCCAGCCGAGTCAGCCGACGAGCCCGCACTCCACCATGCGCTCGCGTGCCCAGCGAAGTTCCTGCGTGATCCCGTCAGCCAATGAGGCCATGCGGTGGTCCATGGGCAAGGCGCCCCAGGCGTAGGTCTCGGCCTCGAAATCGGTGATGCCATCCTCGGGTCGGATCGCGGCCAGGCAGGACACGACGTCCGCCTGCGTGGTCCCGAGCACGCCGCCCTGGCCGATGCGATCGGCGAAGAGCGGCACATGGAAATGCGTGCGCCAAAGCCCGTCGGGTGCATGATCGAAGGCACGATCGAGGTCGGTGAAGAGGTGGCGCTCGCCCGCCCCGTCGAGCACGCAGGTCTGGTGCAGGTAGACCGGCTCATCGAAGTGACGCAGCGCACGGAAGGCGCGATCGCTCGACGGGCACTCGATCGCGCTCGAGAGCTGCACCTTGCCGATGCGGACCCCGGCATCGCGATACGCCTGCAGCACGCTGGCCTGGTCCTCGAACATGACGGCGGCGTGGCAGGTGTCATGGCAGACCCGGATGTACCGGCGCAGGTCCGGCTCGCCGGCTCGCTGGCGAAGGACCTGGTCGAAGAACCCCGTCACGTCGCGCGAGGTGTCGAGCATGCAACCCGGCTCGGGCTCGAGATCGAGATGGATGCAGGTTCCGGTGCGCTCTTCGAGCCGTGCCGCATGCCTGGCGAACTGCTCGAGCTGCGCGCTCGCCAGGCCGACGCTGCTGCCGCATCCTTCGAGCGAGAACGAGAGACGCCAGCCCAGTGGCAGCGTGCTGATGCCCGCTTCGCGGCGACCATCATGCACGAGCTCAACGAGGATGTCGGCCAGGTCGATCGAGAAGAGCAGGCGCCGTGCATTGGCCCAGTTGGGTTCGTAGACCGACTGCTTCACGCGCTTGGCGTGGAAGTCGCCGTAGGGGAAACCGTTGATCGTGAACACGCGCAGGCCGCGCTCATCGAGCCATGCCCGAAGCCGCGCCGCGCCGGCATCCTGCTCCTTGAGCTCGAAGACTGCACGTGCACTCAGCCAGAGGCCGATGTCGAGCCACTCGACGCCGAGTTCGCGCCGCACCGCCGTGGCGTGACGATCGAGCTGCGCCTTGGCTTCGGTCAGCGTGGCACCGGCGTGGACGTTGGTGCAGTAGCCCAGCGTGGCCGTCATCGGCTCGCCTCGATGAGTCGCTGCACGATGCCATCGCCCATGAGCCGGTCCGGCGTGCGCTCGGGGTGCCACTGCACGCCGACGTAGAACGCGCGGAGCGGATCGCGGATCGCCTCGATCACGCCATCGTCGCTGCGGCCGATGAGTTCGAACGGGCCGGCATCACCGAGTGCCTGGTGGTGCCAGCTCGCGACCGGCCCGTTGCCGAGCTCGCTCGTGACCTCATGGATGCGGTCGTGGCGGTGCCGCTCGCCGTCGGCGATCTCGTCATGCAGGTGCTGGATCAGCCGGCAGCCACGATGCACGCCCATGAGCTGCATGCCCAGGCAGATGCCGAGCACCGGCATCCCCGGGTGCTCGTCGAGCCACCGGAGCACGGCGAACTCGGCCTCCTGGCGCTCGGGCAGCATGCACTCGGCCTTCGCGTGGAGCGGGATGCCCAGCGGCCGGGTGTCGATGTCGTCGCCGCCGGTCATCATCACGCCATCGACGGCTTCGAGCATGCGGGCGCGTTCCCCGGCAATGCACGGCAGGATGAGCGGCGTGCCACCGGCACGCAAGACGGCCTGCACATAGGTGTCGTTCAGGCGATGCCGCAGACGGCCACCGTCGTCGACCAGATCCGCGGTGATTCCGATGACGGGCATGGACGGATGGTAGGGGCGCGCGGTATCACGTCACCATGCGCATCGCCTTCGCCGCGTCGATCCTCCTGGCCTTGGGAGCTGCACGCACGCTCGAGCCGGCACCGGCTGACCTCCTGGCGCAGGACGCCAAGGCCTTCCTCGATGCGCTCGATCCGGCGCAGCGTTCCGAGGCGATCGTGGCGATCGATGCCCCGGCGCGCACCTCGTGGTCATTCGTGCCCGGCGATCGGCCGGGCATCAGGCTCGATGCGCTTTCGCTGCAGCAGCGTGAGCGGGCGCTGGCGATGACACGCCGCGCGCTGAGCGACCATGGCTGGAAGGTCGTTCGCGGCGTCTTCGCGCTTGAAAGCATGCTCGGTACCGGCCAGCCCGATCGGTACAACCCGCTCTGGTACGACGTGCTCGTCTTCGGCGATCCGATGGCGCCGCCGTGGGGCATGCGCCTGGAGGGTCATCACCTCTCGCTGCAGGTCATGAGCGACGGTGCGCAGGTCACGGCGACGCCGATGTTCATCGGGGTCGCACCGTTCACCGTCAAGGGCGGCGAGCTCGATGGATTCTCGCCCTTGGGTCGCGAGCGCGACCTTGCGTTCCTGCTCTGGGGCATGCTGTCGCCCGAGCAGCGCACCAAGGCGCGCCTTGGGCCCGATGCCCCGGCGGATGTGCTCGGTGTGCCCGGCGGCGAGGCTCGCCTGAAGGAGCGCGCGGGCCTTGAGGCCATGCACATGACCCGCGAGCAGCGCGACGTCCTGTGGTCGCTCGTGCGCGCCTTCTCGGCCAGGCTGGCCTCACCCTTCGAGAAGGCGGAGGTTGCACGGTGGCGAACGGCGAGCGTCGATGCGATGGTGTTCGCGTGGATGGGTGGCGATGAACCCTCGCAACGCCACTACTTCAGGATCGTGGGCGACGGCTTTGCGATCGAAGTCGACTGCACCAGCGGCGTGGACCATGTGCATGCGGTCTGGCATGACCTGCGTCGCAACTTCGGCGATCCGTTCCTGGAGCATGCCAAGTCGCATGCGGACGGCACGGCGCACACGCACCCGTGATCACCACGGATCGCGCAGGGGTGAACTCGATCGACCCGGCGACGAACCTGTGCGTTCGACCTGCCGTGCTGCACGATGCACTCGGCGCCCCGATCACTGCCCGGGCTGTGCACGCTGACGATTGGCCCATTCGGCGCCGGCCTGCTCCACATAGGCGATCAGGTCGATGATGTCGTCCTTCGAGAAGGAATCGAGCAAGTGAGCCGGCATGGGGCTGGTGGGGGAAAGCGCTCGCTCGCGGATCCGAGCGATCGGCACATCCTGCCGCACCTTGCCGTAGGGATCGATGGTCAGCGTGACGGTGCCGTCGCGCTCACCGATGATGCGCCCCGTGACGGTTGACCCATCATCGAGTGTGAGCGTGGTGAAGGCGTACTGGTCACTGACGACCTTGCTCGGCTCGAGGATCGCGGTGATGAAATCGGCGCGCGAGAAGCGGCTGCCGGCGGCGGTGATGTCGGGCCCGATCGATTCACCTGCATCGGTGAATCGGTGGCACTGCAGGCACATCCCTGCCTCGAGCACGCGTCGGCCGTTGCCGAGGTTGCGGGGCGTGGTGGCTTCGGCCAGGTGCGCATAGAGCGCCTCGAGCTTCCATTCGGTAAGCGGCTTGCCGCCGCCCGCGGCGACCGGCGTGCGTTCCTCGCGCATCGCTGCCCGCATGCGCTCGTAGGCCTCGCGCTCGTCCGCTGGGGTTCGCTCGTTCACCTGGCGCTCGATCGCATCGACGAAGCCCTGCAGGCTGAAGCCACCACGGAAGGCGCGTGCATCCTCGATCCAGAGGATGAGCGACCGGCGCTGGTCAGGCGTGAGGTCGTTGCGCAGGCGCAGCGGCATCGCGAAGGCCATGGCATCTGTGCCTTCGGTCGATTCCAGCAGTTCGACGGTCGTGGCGATGGCCTCTGGCGAGCCAAGGCCGACGAGCAGTTCGGCAAGCGACCTGTCGAGCGCCACATCGCCGGACGGATAGAGCTTGCCCAAGGCCGTGATGACCGAGTGCGCCGCATCGTGTGCGGGTTGCACGGTTGACCACTCGCTCGCGTGCTCGCTGCACCATGACGTACCGCCCAGCCGCGCGATCGCGATCGTCGCCATGCGCGCCAGGCCTTGCCGGCATCCGACCTGGTTGCAGAGCGGTCCGTTCTCGAGGATCGACGGCAGCGCCGCAAGCAGTCCGCAACGGTCCTCGTTCGAGCCCACGCGGGCCAGGGCCACCATCAGTTCAAGCCGCGTACGGAAGGTCAACGCAGCATCGTTCACGCGATCACGCCACGATTCGACCGGCAGCGCCTCGATCGCGATCCGGGCGGTGAAGCGCGTGAAGCGGTCGGGTGAGCCGAGCAGCGGCAGCAGCGTGGCGAGGCGCTTGTCGGTGTCGGTGGCATCCGGCGTGGGACCTGAGAGCATCGGTGCGAGCGCGAGTCGCTCCGTGACGTGCGGTGGCGTCGGTGCCAGTTCTTCCTGCCCATGCCATGGATTCCTTGCGGCAATCCGGTAGAGGCCACTCTGCGTCCCGCGGCCACCGGTCGCCACGTACATCGCGCCACCGGGACCGAACTCGATGTCCGTCACCGGCATCGGTCGACCCGTGGCGAAGGGTTCCCAGCGTCCGCGCCAGGTCGTTCCATCGCGCACCAGGTCCACGGCGAGGATGCGGCCGTAAGACCAGTCCGCGATGAAGAGCCGGTCACGCCAGGGTGCAGGAAACGAGCTGTTGCGCGCGAAGGTCACGCCGACGGGGCTCGCAGGATCCGTGTCGACGACGGCGGGGAGCGTGTCGATCGCGGTCGGATGCAGCTTGGCGCTGCCCGATCGCCAGCCGAAGTCGCCGCCCTCGACCAGGTGCAGCACGCGTGGTGCGCGGTACCACGGCGCACCGATGTCCCACTCCATGTCGCTGTCGTAGGTCATGGCCTCGCCATCGACGGTGAAGTCGATGTCACAGGCGTTGCGCATGCCGCACGCCACGATCTCGCAGCGCGAGCCATCGGTGGCGCATCGCATGAGCATGCCGCCGGGCGCCATGATCCCGTGTGCGTGGCCGCGCGGATCCCACTCACGCTCCATCACCAGGTCTTCCGCCCAGTGGCGCACTGGTGAATCCTTCGCCGCGCACTCCGGCACCGGCACATGGTTGCCCAGGATCGCCCAGATGTGGCCGTCGGGTCCCTTGCGGATCCCGTGCACGCCGTGCTCGCCGCCGCCACCCCAGGCATAGAGCCGCTCATGCCGGTCATAGGTGCCGTCGCCGTCGGTGTCGGTCAGGCGCCACAGACCACCGCCATCCTTGGGCTCGCGCGTGCTGTTGGCCCACAGGATGTTGCCATCCGCGCAGAGTCCATGCACGTCACGCACGGGGACGTCGAGCGACGTGATCGTGGGCGGCGTGGTGGACAGGTCGATGCGGTGCAGGCCTTCGTACTGCGAGCCCACGATCGCACGGCCCTTGTCGTCGAAGCACATCGAGATCCATGAACCGTGGCCAGCACCGGCACTCGCCAGGAGCTCGATGGTGAACCCCTCGGGCACCTGGATCATGTCGGCTGGCGGAGCCTGCCCACCATCAGCCAGGGCAGGAGCAGCCAGGAGGAGCGACGCCGTCAGGCCGATGGTGCGCATGCGACCATGCTAGGCCAGGCAGCGTGATCCACGATGCGTCGCCGTCGCGACGAGTAGGCCCCGTCAGGGCTTAGGGATCCTGTTGAGCGTGTACATCGCCAGGTCGTGCAGCAGCGGTTCACCGTCGCCAGCGCGCTTGAGCCCCGCGGCACGCAGCTCATGCACGAAGGTCGGCCGCAGGCCCTCGATCGAGAGTTCGATCACGAGCCCGTCCTCGCTCACACCCTTCGGCGTGACGACCAGTTGCTTCGTCTCGATCTCGGGGCTGCCGTAGGGCTCGAAGTACCAGTAGGTGTAGCTCGACATCGACCAGGTCGTCGGGTCGAGCGCACTCGCACGATCGACCGGCTGCGTGGTCGTGATGCGGAATCCTGATGGGGTCGCGCGCATCGACAGGATCTCGAAGGGAACCTCGCCCTTCCACGAGAGTCGCTGCAGGCCTTCGCTGCGCGAGCCCGCGCTGGCCCAGCCGCGATTTGTCTCGCCGCACAGAATCGTGCCGGGCGATTCGAGCGCGATGCGGATGATGCCGCAGTCGAATCCATGTCGGAACGGGAAGACCGCGCCCTGCCACTGGCCGTCGACCTGCTCGAGATCGATGCGGTTGATCGTGGCGGCGTACTGGTCGGGCACCAGGCACTGCCCCGCGAACGGCCCGAAGGATCCCGCCGGCAGCCACATCGGATTGCCGGGGCTGCGACCGGCCTTGTCGAAGGGAAGCCAGACCGCGGGCAGTCGGTAGTTCGGCATGCGCTGCGCGGCTTGGCCCTGCGTGATGCGATTGGGATGCTCGCCCTTGCTGCCGTCAGCGTTCGGTGCCGGCCACTTCACGAGCGACTCCGGCCGCGCCGTGTCATCGACGCCGAAGGGGTGCCCGTGGTAGTCACCGCGCACGAGCTGGCTGAGCTTGCTCGTGGCGCACCACTCGCCCTGGTTGTCGGTGTAGAAGACATCGCCCCACGGCGCCACGCCCACGCCGCACGGGCTGCGGAGTCCGGCGCACTCATAGGAGATGGAACCATCGGGCGCGATGCGCACCGCCCAGCCGCGCCAGCGCGGACGACCGAAGGGTTCCTCGCCGAAGCCCCGGTTCAGCGTGACCCAGGCTGATCCATCGGGCGTGAAGGCAGGACCGAACGCATACTCGTGGTAGTTGCCGCTGATGTCCCAGCCATCCTGCACGGTCTCGAAGACGTCGCCGCGTCCGTCGCCATCGGCATCGCGGAAGCGCGTGAACTCGCCGCGCTGCGTCATGTAGATCCACTGGTCATCACCGGGCTTCCGGGCAAGCCCCATCGGCTCGAGCAGGCCATCGGCGTAGAGCGTCCATGCTGGCTTGGATCCCGCTTGCTCGCGCACCATCCAGAGTTCGCCGCGACGTGTGCAGACGAGCGTTCGTCCGCCACCCATGGGCAGGATGCCGCTGACCTCGGGCACCACGGCTTCGGGCCACTCAATCGTGGTGATGGCGCTGTAGACAGCCTCGCGCTCGGCCTGCGATCGGTTGATCGAGCTCTGGTTGGCGCGCGAGGCATCATCGCCCTGCGCGAGCACCGGTAGCGCGACGAGGAAGGCCGCTGCCACGGCCGCGAGTTGTGAGATCATCACCATGCGAGCTCCGTGCGCACGACGGCGCTGAAGGGGAACGAAGGATCGTTCGATGGCTGCAGCGGAACGCCCGCCACCAGTTCGGCACGTCCATCCACGACGCGCACGACCGGTCGGGCACCGCTCACGAAGAGCACCGGACCGCCGTCGATGCGCCAGCCCTCGCCCTCGGGGACGATCGAGGATCCCTCGGCAAGCCGGAGGGAGATCGCGTCGTCGGTGCTGCGGGTCTTGACCGTAAACGTTCGATTGAGCCGCGCACCGCCGGTGAAGAGCACCGTGCTGATCGACTCGTCCACCCGCAGCGCGTCGCGGCCGATCGAGAAGGTCGGGTTGCCGCGTGCATCGCGCTGCATGCCCAGGAATCGCAGACCGCTGTCGCCGCTGCTTGGCCACGGTGCATCGGGCGCGGGGAGCACCGCGACCACCGGACCGGTGGCCACGGTCAGGATCGACGATCCCGCCGGCATGCTCAATTGCCCGGCGCGGCCCCGCCATGTTCCTTCGGCGTTCATGAACTTGCCCTTCCACGCCTTCGCAAGCCTGAGACCGCCGGCGTCGTAGACGGCCGAGACACGCTCGGGGAAGCCGATCGCGTGGCAGCGCGCACCGATGCCGTCCATGAAGGTTCCGAAGACGATCGTGCGTGCGTCGGGTTCAAGGTCGTACTCGCCCGGCGTGGTGGCCAGGCCCTTGGGCAGCGGCATGCTGCCGCCGAGCGAGAGATAGGTCCAGACACCATCGATCTGCTTCGCGCGGTCCCCGCCGGCGATGTCGGGATAGACACGCTGGTCGGGTGGCCAGAACGCCGGCATGCGTGTCCCGGGGCGGAAGCGTTGCGGATCGGCGAGGTACGCTCGGAACCAGCTCGGTCGCACGCGGCCATGCATGCTGGCGAGGTTCACTGCGGGAACGCCGAGCGACTTCTGGTCACCGAGCGTGTGGCAATTCACGCAACTCGCTCCACTCGTGCCCACGATCGCCTTGCCGGCTTCGACGGCCTCTTCGCTGTACGCCGCTTGGGCATCGGCACCCACTGGAGGGTCGGTCGCGGTGAAGTGCGCCGCAAGGTGCGACACGTTCGCGCTGCCGTACGTGGGCATCCGCGTGTTCATGTAGGGGCGCACCCGCTCGGTACCCGAGAGCATGCGCTCGATCGCGGCGGACTGCAGCTTGGCACCCACGCCGGTGAGCGACGGCGGGATGCGGCCCTCGTCACCGAGGTCAACGTCGCACGTGAAGAGCGCATCGCGGTCGGGACCCACGCCACCCACACCATCGCGGCTGTGGCAGGCGGTGCAGTTCATGCGGTCCATCGTGTGCACGATCGCTTGCTTGGGCGGCAGCGGACGGTTGAGTGCCGCGTGGTTCACGACGAGCATGCGCAGAAGCGAACGTTGGGCATCGTCGAAGCCGTACTGCGGAGCGGCAGCAGGAACGGCGTCCGCCAGGCATCCTGCCGATGCGTCGAGCTCGGCCAGGGGCTTGGCCTTGAGGGTCGCGACGGATGGCTCGTGGCAGTTTGCGCAACCCAACGCAGCCCACTTGGACTTGCCCACGGCGAGCAGCGCCTCGTCCGGGCGATCGGTCGCAGGGCCGGGTGTGAAGCGGACGACCCGTGTCGTGAAGGCCGATGGAGGTACTTCGCCGCGCGGTGTGCCTGGGCCGTTCCACTGCAGACGAAGGTCGGCATCACCAGCCGCCTCGAAGAAGGTCACCATCAGAGCGTGCGCACCCTGCGTGAGCTCGAGCCTCGCCGACTTGAAGCCGCTGCCATGGATGCCACCGTGGTCGATGACCTTCTTGCCGTCGATCCAGAGCGACGAGCCATCGTCGCTGGCAAGATGGAAGCTCCACGAACCTGACTGCGGGATCTCGATTGCACCCGTGAATCGAAGGGCGTACGAATCATGCCGCGCCTGGTCCGGCAGCGCGATGCGGTCCATGGGGAACGTGCGCAGCGGCACGGCCTGGGCATCAGGACCGGTGCCGTCGAAGGCGCCTTCGAAGTACTCGCACTGCAAGCCGTTGCCGGTCGACACCGTGGGTGCCTCGAGACTGCCGGACTGTGCCCGCAGGAGCCATGCAGCGATGTCGCGCGATTCGTCGCGCGTCAGCATCATGCCAGGCATGTGGCCACCCGGCCTGGCCTTGAGCGGGTCCTGCAGGAAGTCCGTGAGCGCAGCAAGCGACGTCTTGCGCGCCAACTGCACGGCATCAAGCCCGTTGCCGTGGCAGGCCTGGCAACCGATGGTCTCGTAGAGCCGCTTCCCGCGGGTGAGCGAAGCCTCGCCGACCGAGACCGGTTCGGAGGCGAAGGTTCCGCGCGTGGAGAGCCATGCCGCGATCGCCACGGCCGTGCGCTCGCGCGACTCCTTGTCCATCCCGTGCATGAGGTCGGGCATGCGCGACCCGAGCTGGCCGACGTGCGTTCCCTTGGCGATGAACTCGGCCATCCACGGCCCATAGGCGCGTGAACCGATCTCATCCATCGTGGGCGCACCCATCGGACGGATGCGGTCGATCGTGGCCGTGTAGGTGGTGTGGCACGCCGTGCAGTTGGCCTTCGAGGCGAGCGATTCGGCTGCGACGTCGGACCAGTCCGTGCTGGGTGATGGGCCTTGCCCGCACGCCGCGAGCATCATGGGGAGCGAACAGAGCAGCGCGAGCGTGCGGCCGAGCGTCATGCGAAGCAGCCTACTTCCGCGGCTAGGCTGTGCGCATGGACCAGTCGACCATCGAGGAAGCCCAGCCGAGCCCAAGCCGCCCCGCCTGGCGTGAGGATGGCCCATTCGCGGGCGGTGGGTGGGGCGTGATGCGCGTGGCCCTGGCGGTGATCGTCGGCTACCTGATCATGGCCATGCTGGTCATGAGCACGATGTTCCTGGCGGTGCAGGCCATGGACCTGGATGCGGTTTTCGAGCAAGGCTTCTGGAAGGCCACCTCGCGCTGGAACACGATCAGCGTCATGATCAGTCTCCTCAGCGCCGTGGCAGGTGGCGCCGTGTGTGAGCGGATTGCGCGCAACAAGATGGGCATCCGGCTGCTGGCGATCGTCTTCGTCGTGGCCACCATCGGATCGCTCGTCACCGTGCTGCGCGCCGGTCCGGATCCCGAGCCCGTACCTCGGCCCACGACTGAGGCGCTCGTCGCCGCCGCTGTTGCAGCGAAGCAGTCGCCGACCCTCTATGCGATGGTCGAGGCGGGCAAGCATGCGCGTGAACCCGGCTGGATGAAGATCGCCAATCCGGCGTGCGGGCTTGCGGGTGCGCTTCTGGGGGCGATGCTGGCGCGTCGTCAGCGCCCGAGTCGCTGAATCCGCTGCACAGGATCCGTGACCGATGTGCGCCGCGCTCCGTCGCGCATCATCGACGGCTAGCGATCACGATTGCTCGCCCTCGTGCCGCTCGGCGGCGCGGCGATCTCCGCTCACGCCCGCTCGGGAGCGCTGAACCGACCGCTCTGCGCGAGGAACGTGCGCGGGTTGTCGTAGCTCACCTTGCGGATCGTCTCGAGCAGGTGCCCGCGACGGCGCAGTTCGTCCTGGCACTTGGGCACGGCGAGTGGATCGCTCACGCCCCAGTCACCGGCGGAGTTGATCCAGAGCCGGTCCGTGCCGTGCATCTCGAAGATGTCGGCAGCGCGCTGCGGCGTGCACTTCGTGTCGGGATAGAGCGTCATGCCTGCCCAGAAGCCGCGGTCGAGCACCGCGCGAACCGTGTGCTCCTCGACGTGGTCGATGAGCACGCGACCCGGGTCGGCTCCCTGGTTGCGCAAGGCATCCATGATCAGGTGCGTTCCCTTGAGCTTGTCCTCCAGGTGCGGCGTGTGCACCAGGATCAGCAAGCCGTGCTTCATCGCCAGCGCGATGTGCTCCTCGAGCACCGTCATCTCGTTGCGCGAGTTCTTGTTCAGGCCGATCTCGCCAATGCCCAGCACGGTCTGGCACTCGAGGAACGACGGGATGATCGACAGGACCTCGCGCGCCAGGCCCACGTCCTCGCTCTCCTTGGGATTGATGCACAGCCACGTGTGATGTCGGATCCCGAACTGCGCGGCCCGGCGCGGCTCGAAGTCCGTGAGCATCCGGAAGTAGTCGTGGAATCCCTGTGCCGTCGAGCGGTCGTAGCCTGCCCAGAATGCCGGCTCGGTGATGGCGACGCAGCCTGCCAGCGCCATGCGCTGGTAGTCGTCCGTGGTCCTGCTGACCATGTGCACGTGCGGGTCGATGTACATCAGCGGTGCTCCTTGGCATCGATCGGCATCGCGCCGAGCGCACCCTTCATCGGCGCCCGGTCGATCGGCTCCATCGAGCGATCGCTCCAGAGCTCGAGCACCCGCTTCGCGCGATCAGGTTGGCCGTCCAGCACGAGTCCCAGTGCTGCCTTCAGCGCCTCGACGCGGAAGTCGCTGCCACCTGGCTCGCCGGCACGGTCAAATCGGTCGAGGAAGGCAGCGAGGTCGAGCACCTTGGCGCGGTGCTCGAGGAAGTACAGGTCCGCCACGGCCTGCTTGGTGAGGGGAGTGCCCATGGGCGCGGATGGTAGGTCGCACCACCCGGCGCCGCAGCATCAGCCGTGCTGGTCGAGGAGCTCGGCGGCGGCCTCGCGCATCGCCACGCGGTCGATCTCGTGGACCTCGACAGGATGGCCGATGTCACGCATCAGCGTGATCGTGAGCGTGCCGCCCAGGTGCTCGCGGAATTCCTCGAGACCTCGCATCAGGTCGTCCATGGAGCGGAGCATCGGGTGCGAGCGGGCCAGGCCAAGCGAGGCGAGCACATGCAGGATGCGCGTGGCTGGTTCCGCGCCCAGCAGACCGATCCGTCGTGCATACACCGTGTCGAGCGCGAGACCGATGCCCACCGCCTCGCCGTGCGGCAGCTCGAACGAGGTCATGCTCTCGAGCCGGTGGGCCGCCCAGTGGCCATGGTCGAGCGGGCGCGCCTCGCGTGTCTCGAAGGGATCGCCGCCATCGAGGATGTGGCGCGCATGCAGCTCGGCCGACCGCATGATCACGGGCCACGCAGCGTCCATCGAGCGTGATCGGATTGCCGCACCATCGCGTTCGAGCGTCTCGAAGAGCACAGTGTCCTTGAGCAGCGCGATCTTCACCGCCTCGCTGAAGCCGCCGCACCACGCTGCGTCGGGCAGCGTGCCCAGGAAGGCACGGTCGCACACCACCGCATCAGGCGGCGCGAACGAGCCCGTGAAGTTCTTCTTCCCCTTGCGGTTCACGCCGTTCTTCACGCCCATCGCGCTGTCGTCCTGCGCGAGCACCGTGGTCGGCATGCGCACGTGCCGCACGCCGCGGTGGGCGATCGCCGCGCCGAACCCCACGACGTCGAGCACGGCACCGCCGCCGATCGCGAGCACCATGCTGTGCCGATCGATGCGGAGGTGGTCGACGGCATCGAGCACGTCCTCGACGCATGACGGGTCGTTCTTGCAGGCTTCGCCACCCGGCATCGACTCGACCCAGACCAGTTCGGGCAGGCCCGCGTGCGCCTGGAGGTAGCGCGCCAGCTGATCCGTCAGCTGCGGCCACGCAGTGAGTACGCCCGAGTCGATGAATGCAGCCATCCTGCTGGGCGAATCGCGGCCAGGGCAGGCGCACCGCAGCGCGTGGGCGAACGCCGGATTGGCCGGATCGAGTGCCCCGTCGGTGAACCACACGCGGTGGCGGAAGGGGACGGCGACCTCGCGGTCCCAGGCTGGTGTGGCATCATGCGGGCGCATCGTGGGACGCAAAGGATAGCCCCGCTGCGGGACCGTTCACCTCGGTCCATCATGCTGGATCCGCTGGCACGCCTCCATGAAACGAAACAGCCGCGGAGAGGACCGCGGCTGCCCCGCGCAACGCGCGCGGAGTTCGTTGGACGTGTCGTTCAGGATCAGCGTCGGAGGATCACGAAGCGCTGCTCGCCGTCGCGCACGACCGTCAGGCGCAGGGGCCGCGCATCTGGCACGGCGCTGACGGCTTCGCGCATCGAGTCGGCATCCTGCACATCACGACCGTTGACCTTGGTGATCACGTCACCGGCCTGCAGCCCGCGCTCGGCGGCCGGGCTGTCTTCCTTGACCGAGGCAATGACCACGCCACGCTCCAGGTTCATCGACTTCAGGAGGTCGGCATCGGCCTCTTCGACCGTGAGGCCGAGCCGTGCGAGCTCGCCGCTGCGCTGTTGTGGCATCGGCACGCCGGCGGCAAGCCGTTCATCGGTCCGCTCGACGAGCGTGGCCTGCTTGGTCATGCGTTCACCTTCGCGGATGATCTCGAGGCTCACCTCGGCATCGGGCCGCCGGCTGGCGATGATCCGCATGAAGGCGGATGAGCTCGGCGTGGGCTTGCCATCGACCTTCACGACGATGTCGCCATCCTGCAGGCCTGCCTTCTGGGCTGGTGTGTCCGGTTGCACGCGCGCGATCAGCACGCCGTCGCTCGGCTTGATGTCGAAGCTCGACGCGGTCTCTGCATCCATCTCCTGCAGCTGCACGCCGAGGTAACCACGCACCACGCGGCCACCATCGCGAAGCTGTCCAACGATCTCCTTGACCATCGCGCTCGGGATCGCGAAGCCGACCCCATCGTTGCCGCCATTGCGGCTGCTAATGGCCGTGTTGATGCCGATCACGTTGCCTTCGAGGTCCGCGAGCGGACCGCCGGAGTTGCCAGGGTTGATGGCCGCATCGGTCTGGATGTAGTTCTCGAACTGCGCCAGGCCGACGCGGTCGCGGCCCTTGGCACTGATGATGCCCGCGGTGACGGTGTGATCGAGGCCGAAGGGGCAGCCGATTGCGACGACCCAGTCGCCGACCTCGAGGGACTCGCTGTCGCCGAAGCTGGCGGCGACGAGGTCCCCTGCCTCGACCTGGATGACTGCCAGGTCCGTGGCGGGGTCGGTGCCCACGACCGTGGCCGCAACCTCGCGACCGTCGTGCAGCATGACCTTGAGCTCATCGGCACCGCGGATGACGTGGTTGTTGGTCACGATCACGCCGGCCTTGTCGATGATCACGCCGGTGCCCTCGCCCATGCGAGGAGGCATGCGACCGCCGCGCTGCTGCGGTGCATCGGGTGCACCCGGCATGTTGGGAAAGAAGCGGCGGAACTCTTCCGGCATCTCGGGCATCTGCTGCCCGCCTTGGCCGGCACCGGACTCGGCGCTGTAGGGGGCCTTGTCGATCGACACGATGCTGACGACGCTCGGGTCGAGCTTTCGCGCAGCAGTGCGGAAGGCATTCGAGAGGGCGCGTGCGTGCTTGAGATCGGCCTCGTCCTGCGAGGTGGCGAGCACGGGTGCAGTGGCAGCGAGCGAGAGCGCGAGGCCGAACATTGCAGCGCGCGACGACGGACGGATGAAGCTGGACATGATGTTGGGTTTTCTCCACGGCCGAACGGCCGGCCGGGGAACGGTACGGCGGCAGGGTGCCCCGGGTTCAGGCCTGACCGGACGGATTTCCGGTCGGCAAGGTCCCGCTTCCGTGGGCGAGGTGGAAGAGCGTCACCGCGCCTGCCACGCTGACATTCAGGCTGTCGATGCCCGCGCGCATGGGGATGAAGGCGAGCTGGTCGCACTCGGCCTCGACCTCCGGGGAAATCCCGCGGAATTCGTTGCCGACGACCACGACCATCCGTTCGGTGCGCCGGATGGATGGCAGTGGCTGGGCGCCAGGACGGCAGACGGTCCCGAGCACGGAATAACCGTGGTCGCGGCGCAACATTCTCAGCGTCGACGGCAGCACGCAGTGCAGGAACGGCACGCTGAGCGCGTACCCCATGCTGCTGCGGATGCTCTTGCGGTAGAGCGGGTCGTGGCAGTGCTGCCCAAGCAGCACGCCGTGCGCACCGAACGCCGCGCCGTCCCGGAAGATCGCACCGATGTTGTCGCGGTCGCCCACGCCGTCGGCGGCCAGCACCAGCGCCGCACCGCTCGTGGGCGCAATTTCCGCGAGCGACCGGCCCTGCAGCACGCTGCGGTCGCCGCTGGCGATCGCCCCGCGGTGCATCTGGAAGCCCGTGAGCGCCTCGACGCGGTGGTCAGGGGTGACGAAGACAGGGACCTCGGGTTGCCGATGCCGTGCGAGCAGCGCATCGATCTCGGCGAGCCGGCGCTCAGCCGCCAGGATCGATCGCGTGGCACCGGGCACCGCGAGCATGCGCTCGATGACGAGCAGTCCCTCGCCGATGAAGGTGCCGCTGCGGCCGTCGTCACCGACGAGCTCGCGGTCACGCAGCGCGCGGTAGTCCGCCAGCCGCGGATCGTCGAAGCTCTCGACGTTGATGCGCAATCGACTCAGGCTAACACACCGCGGCGATTCTGCGCCACGCCGACCAGGGCAGCGAGCCCGAGTAGGGCAAACCAGAGCCCGACGCCTGCCACCGCAAGGTTGCGAGTCGGGAGAGGCCGTTCGGTCACGACGACCGGTGCGATGTCGCCCTTGAAGAGGCTTGACGCGGGATTCAGATTCCGATTCGCGACCCCCAAGAGAATCTCTCGAGTCCGGTCCGAGAGTTCGGCGATTTGCTGGCTCAGGCTGACCAGACGCTCAGTGGTCAGGGAAGTGGAGGACTGGATCTGGGCAGATGCATCACGACGCTCCTGGACGGCCTTCATGAGCCAGGTTTCAAATTCGACGCGGGCCTTCTGCTCGGCCACTTCGAGATCTGCTTCGACCACACGTTCGATGAGTTCACGCCGGTACGCGACGTCCTTGCTCTTGACGGCCTGATCGATGACTCGATCGATGAAGGTACCGTCGACATTGGCCAGCACGCCGCCCTCGGACGAGGTGGATTCCAAGGACTGTGACTCTCGCCGGTCGGAACTCAACTGGCCCAGCGCATCATGTAGGACTCGGCTGCGCTGCTCGCTTTCACTCAAAGAAGCCTGAAGCATCTGGCGCCGCACTCCCGTGATTGAGACATACTCACTGTTGCTTCTTTCCTGCGCCATGGCCATGGTGTCGATGTAGACCGGCAAAATGAGGTTGCGCTGGAGCGCGAGCACCCGCTGCCGCACATCAAGCAGCGTCTCGCCCCTGGAAGCCTTGACGAGTTCGGATCCCTGGACAGTCATCAGTTTACGGATGGTCTCCGAGACGCTCTCCGTATATTCACGCAGGAGTTCGGCATGAAGGATCAATGCCACGACGTCGGCATCGTTCTGCAGCAGCACATCAGCGGAATTCCGGAGGTCCTTGGACTGAGGCAGCGGGAACTCGTACGCCGTCACGCCACTAGCCTCGGACAGGCGCGCCCACTCGGCGGGGATCGCAGTGATCAGCTGCTCAGCCTCGGCTACCGTCAACGGCCCTGCGCCGCAGGAGATGACGAAACCCGTCTGCGCGAGGGCATCAAGCTTGGCCTTGTACTCAGTCTCAAGGATCTGGCGCTCCGCTGCATTCAACTTGGCGTTGGCCAGCTTCTGTTCGTACTCAGACTGCAGAAGCGAAAACTCTCGGCTTTCGCGCGAGATGGTTATCAATCTGGCAAGTTCTTCCAATGACAATCGTTGCTGCAATCCTTGTACCCGCCACAGTGGTTCGAGTATGTCGGCGCCGATGATGTCCTGAGGACTGAAAGGCGTCTGATTGGGGTACTCGCCCTGCGCTGCACCCTTGAACGTCAGCGTGATCCTGTATCGGACAGTCGTCGATCCGGGCACAGCCTGCGCGATCGCGTAGCCGCCCGCGGTCATGAGCGCCGCAATGATCGTCGACAGCACGAACAGTGCCCGATGGCGTATCACGAAGCCCGTCAGATCAATTGAACGGCCATCCAAATCGACAGCCCCGCCGGCAAGTTCTGCCTGAGTCCCCTGGATCATGAAGTTTAGTATAGCACAACGTCCCGATCCATTAAATCAGCGATAACGGTTCTTCAAGCAAGCCGACGACCGTGTTCAGGAAGCGTGCTCCCTCCGCACCGTCGACCACGCGGTGGTCGCACGACAGGCTCAGCGGGAGGACCAGGCCCGCGTAGAAGCGGCCATCCTTGACCAGCACGCGCTCCTTGGTGCGGCCGGCGGCGAGGATGCCCACTTCGGGGTAGTTGATGATCGGCGTGGCGAACATGCCGCCGTAGCTGCCGACGTTGGAGAGCGTGAACGTGCCGCCCATGCTCTCCTCGCGACTGATCGTGCGATCCCGGCAGCGCCCTGCGAGCACCTTGACCTGGTTGGCTAGGTCGACCAGCGTGCACTGGTCGGCGTTGCGCACGACCGGCACCATGAGCCCGTTGTCGGTGTCGACCGCGATCGAGAGGTTGATCACGCCCTTGATGAGGATCTCGCTGTTGGCGTCGTCCACGTTGGCATTGAGCGAAGGGTGCTTGCGGAGCGCTCGGCTGATGGCTGCCATGATGAACGGCATCATGCTGAGCTTCTGACCGGCCACCTTCGAATACTCGCGGCGCTTGCGGTCAAGCTCGGTGACATCCGCTTCGTCGACCACGGTGAAGTGCACCGCGGTGCGCACGCTGCGCTCGAGGCTCTCAGCGATCTTGCGGCGCACGCCGCGGAACGGGATGCGCTGCGACACGCCGTCCTTGTCGACGGCGGGCATGGGCAACGGTGCCGGAACGGCGCGCGGGGCGAAGCCGGCCTTCGAGGCCCCGCCGGCGAAGCCGTGCACGTCGGACGCGGTCACGCGGCCACTGTGGCCAGTACCGGCAACCTTGTTGATGTCGACGCCCATCTCGCGGGCGATGCGGCGAACGGCCGGCGTGGCCAGCGCCTTGCCGCCGGTCACAGCGGCAACGGTGTGCTCGGGCTTGCGGGCGAAGCGATCGCTCACGGTGAGCGTGCCGCTCATCGTGCCCACGACGGTGCCTTGATCGCCTTGCGCTTCGGGAACGCCAGCGGCGACCGAGGCGCTCACGCAGGCCGGTCCCTTGCCGGTGGAGGCCGAGATTGAGGCAGCGGCCGGTGCAGCGCCGGCGACCGCGTAGCGCACGAGCGGCTTGCCGACCTTCATGATGTCGCCGGGCTTGCCGCACAGTTCGCTCACGGTGCCTGGCCAGGGGCTCGGCACTTCGACCAGCGCCTTGTCGGTCTGCATCTCGGCAAGGATGCTCGAGGTCGTGACCACGTCGCCGGGCTTCACGCGCCAGCTGATGAGTTCGGCCTCGACCAGGCCTTCGCCAAGGTCGGGCAGCAGGAAGTGGCTCTTGTCGTCGGGTTGCTTCAGGCCGGCCATGGTTCGCCTCCGTGCGTGGGTTCAGTAGGCAAGGCAGTCTTCGATGCCGCGCTGGATGCGCGCGGCGTCGGGCAGGTACTCGAGCTCGAGCTTGTAGTACGGCATGATCGTGTCGAAGCCCGTCACGCGCTGGACCGGAGCCTCGAGGTGCAGGAAGCACTTCTCCATGATCTGCGTCGCGACCTCGCTGCCGACGCCACACGTGCGCGGGGCCTCGTGGACGATCACGCAGCGGCCGGTCTTGGAGACGCTCTGCTCGACGGTCTCCATGTCCATGGGGTAGATCGTGCGCAGGTCAATGAGTTCCACGCTGCGTCCGCAGGCCTCGATCGCCTGCATGCACTGGATCACGCTTGCGCCCCAGCTCACCACGGTCAGGTCGGTGCCTTCGCAGACGACGCGGGCCTTGCCGATGGGGATGGTGTACTCGTCCTCGGGGACTTCCTCGCGGATCGCGCGGTAGATGCGCTTGGGCTCGAAGAAGATGACCGGATCGGGATCGCGCAGTGCGCTGATGAGCAGGCCCTTCGCGTCGTAGGGACCGCTGGGCATCACGACCTTCAGGCCAGGCTGGTGTGCGTAGAAGGCTTCGGGGCTGTCGCTGTGCAGTTCAGGCGCGTGGATGCCGCCGCCCACCGGCACGCGCACCGTCATCGGCACGGTGAAGGCGCCGCGCGTGCGGGTGCGCATGCGTGCGGCATGGCTGCAGAGCTGGTCGTACGCCGGCCCGAGGAAGCCCTCGAACTGGATCTCGGGCACCGGGCGCAGGCCGGCCATGGCCAGGCCGATGCTCGTGCCGATGATGCCGCTCTCGGCCAGTGGCGTATCGACGACGCGGTTTGCGCCGAAGCGCTTCTGCAGGCCTTCGGTGACGCGGAAGACGCCGCCGTTGGCGCCGACGTCCTCGCCGAGCAGGATGACGCGGTCGTCCTTCTCCATTTCCTGGATCAGGGCGAGGTTGATGGCTTGCACGAGGGTGAGGTTCGCCATGGTGTGGTCCTGGTGGGTGTGCGGTGGAGAGGTCGCCGATCAGCGCGCGGTGGATGCACTGGGCAGCTGGCTCGGATCCTGGCCGAGCGAGTGCGTGTGGCCGGTGTCGCGCTGCGTGGCGAGATCGGCAGGAAGGTCGGCGAAGGTGTAGTTGAAGACGTCGCTGCGCACGGGGTGCTCGACTTGCTCGCAGCGCTCGATCGTCGCCATGCAGCTGCCCTCGGCGGCCTCGCGCAGCGCGGCGTCCTTGGCATCCGACCAGATGCCCTTCTTCGTCATGTAGTTGCGCAGCCGCGTGATCGGGTCGCGCGCCTTCCACGCATCGACCTCGGCCTGGTCGCGGTAGCGGCGCGCATCGTCGGCGGTGGTGTGATCGCCGAGGCGGTAGGTCACGCCCTCGATGAAGAACGGCTTGCCGGTCGTGCGCGTGTGCTCGATCGCCTTGCGCATGCCGTAGACGACGGCGAACAGGTCGTTGCCGTCGAGCTGCAGGCAGGGCATGCCGTAGGCGATGCCGCGCTGCGCCACGGTCGGTGCGCTGCACTGGATGCGGCCGGGCACGCTGATCGCCCAGAAGTTGTTCTGGCAGAAGAAGATCACCGGGATGTCGAGGTTGGCGGCGAAGTTGCACGCCTCGTGGAAGTCGCCCTCGCTCGTGGCGCCGTCACCGAAGAAGGTGCACGCGATCTGCTTCTGGCCGCGGTACTTCGCGGCCCAGGCAAGGCCGGTCGCGTGCAGCATCTGCGTGCCGATGGGGACGGCGATCGGGGTCGCGTGGTGGGGTCGTGGCATCGCGTTGCCGCGCTCGTCGCCCATCCAGTGCAGGAGGATGCTGTCGATCGGCACGCCGCGCCACATGAGACCGCAGTTCTCGCGGTAGCACGTGACGAGCCAGTCGTCGTTGTTGAGGGCGTAGGCCGCCCCGAGGCTGTTGGCCTCTTGGCCCATGTTCTGCGGGTAGGTGCCCATGCGGCCGGAGCGCTGCAGCTTGAACGCCACCTCGTCCATCATGCGGCAGGTGACCATCGTCTCGTAGAGCTTGAGCAGGTCGGCGTCGGGGATCAGGCCCTTGCCGAGCTTCTCGTCGAAGTTCCCGTGCTCGTCGAGGATGGAGACGCGCTCGATGGTCGTGGTCAGGGCGTTGGTGATGGGCATGGGCGGGGACCTTGGGGAAAGAAAACGGCCGCCGCTCTTTCGATGCGACGGCCGTGTCGTGCGGGATGGTAGCAGCGGGGCGCGTTCGGCCCCGACGATTCAGCGGTTCGAGAGGTCGCTGCGCGGGTGTCGAGCCGGTGCGACGACGTCGGAACCTCAGTCCCTTGGTCGCCCTCACGGGTGCCCCGCACGACTATGGTGGTTTCTGAGAAAAAGTATTATTCGAGGGCTAATGGGACAATAATCTTTGCATTTGCACCGAGCCAAACCCGTGGGGGCGCCTTGCCTGGCGTTGGGGTGCATGCTCACTGGGCCCGTTTGGGCACCGAGGCTCGCCTCTCGCCAGCACTGGCGCGGGCAGCGTTCACCGCCCCGCTGCGCAACCATCACCGCGCAGGTCGCTCGCGCCGCACAGCACACCATCGTCGAGCCGCGCGATGGCCTGACCGCGACCGAACGTCACCGAGCGCTCTGCGGCAACCGTGATCACGTGCCCCCGCTCACGCAGTCCATCGATCGTGGCCTGCGGCCAGCCGGGCTCGAGTTGCACGTTGCGTCCCTTCATCCACTGCCACCTCGGTGCATCGAGCGCCGCCTGCGGGTTCTGGCCGTGCACGACCGTGCGCAGCGTGTACTGCGCGTGCGCCTGAGGCTGCATGAAGCCGCCCATGATCCCGAAGGGACCGATCGGGTTGGCGACCGACTCGCTCGCAGCATGAACCGTCGGGGTGCCGACATCACGTGACAGGAACCCGGGAATGATCGTGTGATACGGACGCTTGCCGGCAGCAAGCTCATTGGCGTGCCCGGGCTGCAGGTTGAAGCACGCACCACGGTTCTGGAGCGCGATGCCTGTGCCCGGAACCACGAGCCCGCTGCCGAAGCCCATGTAGTTGCTCTGGATCAGGCTGACCATCAGGCCCGATGCATCCGCCGCGCAGAGGTAGATCGTGCCGCCCGGCTTGGGCACACCGGCATCGAAGTCCTGGGCCCGCGCGGGATCGACACGCGCGGCGATCGCATCGAGCCGCTTCGGATCGAGCATCGCCGCGGTCGACTCCGTCATGCATGATGGCTCGGCCACATGCAGATGCGCCTCGCGAAAGGCGAGCTTGATCGCCTCGATCGCCAGGTGCGTGCTCGCCGCATCATCGACGCCATGGCGATCGATGCCCATGCGCTCGAGCAGCGCCAGCGCGATGAGCGCCGCGATGCCTTGGCCATTGGGCGGGATCTCATGCAGGCGAGCTCCGCGAAAACCCATCGAGATCGGTGCCACGGGTTCGGTCGTATGCACTGCCAGGTCATCGAACCGCATCGCGCCGCCATCCGCGCGCGCCATGGCATCGATCGCCTTCGTAAGCTCGCCGTCGTAGAGATCACGGCCGGCGGTCGCGCCGATGCGCTCGAGCGTGCGCGCATGATCAGGCAGGCGGATGCACTCGCCCGCGCGCGGTGCACGACCGTCGATCGTGAACGTTCGGCGCCATTCCGCGTTGCCGCCGAGGGCTGACGCAGCGCGCTCCCACAGGCGCGCGGTCTGCACGGCGACTGGGTATCCGTCGCGTGCATAGGTCGCTGCCGGCTCCATGAGTGCGGCGAAGGGCAGTGCACCGAAGCTCCGGTGCAGCTCGGACCACAACGCGACCTGGCCAGGCACAGTGACCGAATCCCATCCGCGGGTGGGCATCGTGCTGCCGCCGTAGCGCGAGCGATCGAGTGCGCGTGGCGTACGACCGGACCCATTGAACCCATGCAGCCGACCGCCATCGCCAGGAGACCACACGAGCGCGAACGCATCACCGCCGATCCCGTTGGTCGTGGGTTCGAGCACGGTCATGCAGGCGGCCGTCGCGATCGCCGCATCGACGGCGTTGCCGCCGTGCGCGAGGATCTCGGTGCCTGCCTGCGCGGCGAGCACCTGGCTCGTGGCCACGATGCCGCGGCGCGCCAGCGTGGGCATGCGCTGCGATGGATAGGGCAGGGTCCACTCGGGTTCGGATGGCGCGAAGTCATGCATCGTTCGTGGTCCCTTTGGTGGCGCGAGTGTGTCGGATCCGACGGCCGTTGAGCCGCTGCGCGACGCTGTGCACGCACCCGCGACTCCCGCGGCGGCCGTCATGGCTGCCGTGCCCAGGAACTCGCGCCGCGTCGCGTGATCTTGCACGCGCTCAGGCTAGCGGGCGCACGAGTGACACTGCGAAACCCACGGTCACCGTGACTGGTTGATCATCCAGCACCCGCTGGCGCGCAGCCCCAACGAACAAGGCCGCCGCCCGTGGTGGGCAGCGGCCTTGGGGTTCGTGAGGGGCGAGGCGATCAGACGCCGACGGTCGCGGGCTTCTTCGTGGCGCTGGTGCGGCCAGCAGCGATGCGACGCTTGGCGTACGCGATCGCGGCGTTGGCGGTCGAGTCCTGCGTGCGGCTCTCTTCGAGCACGGCCAGCGTGGTCTCCTCGATCTTGGCAACCTTCTGGTCGACCATCGCCTCGGTGTAGCCGAGGTAGAGGCCGCCCAGTCGGATCAGGCCGCCGGCGTTGGCGACGAAGTCAGGCGAGTACAGCACGCCCTTCTTCTTGATCGCGACGCCATCGACCGCAAGGTCGAGCAGCTGGTTGTTGGCGGTGCCGCAGACGATGGCGCAGTTCAGGCCGGCGATCGTCTTGGCATCGAGCACACCACCGAGCGCGCAGGGCGCCAGGATGTCGAGCTTCTCGGTGAGGAGGTTGCGGTCATTGCCCAGCGCCACGCAGCCGAGTTCCTCGACCGCGCGCTTCATGGTGGGGACATGCACGTCGGTCACGAGCACGGTCGCGCCCGCATCGCGAAGGAGCTTCGCGAGCTTGAAGCCGGTTGCACCGCAACCCTGCACGCCGACCGTGAGGTTGGCAAAGCTCACCGGCTTGCCCAGGAACTTGAGGCAGGCCTTCATCGAGTTGAAGCAGCCCTGCGCGGTCCACGGGCTCGGGTCGCCGCCGCGGCTCACGGCCTCACCACCCATGATGTGGGGCGTCTCGCGTGCCATCCAGTCGCAGAACTGCGGGCTCACGCCGACATCCTCGGCGGCGATGTACTGGCCGTCGAAGGTGTTGACGAAGCGGCCCATCGCGCGGCCCTGCGCCTCGGTCGGCTGCTGGCCGGGCTCGTCGAGGATGATGACGCTCTTCGCACCACCCATCGGCAGGTCGGCCGCAGCCGCCTTGTAGGTCATGCCCTCGGACAGACGCAGCACATCGAAGAGCGCTTCGTTGGTGCTGGCGTAAGCCCAGCGGCGCGTGCCGCCGAGCGCATTGCCGAGCACCGTGCTGTGGATGGCCACGATGGCCTTCAGGCCGCTGGCGGGATCCTGGTGGAACGCCACGCGCTCGTGGCCCATCGTGTGCATCGTCTTGAGCAGATCCATGGTGACTCCGTGGGGT
>Ga0209617_10000008_pt1 | contig 62020 bp, 72 predicted proteins | sample LakEriepJuly2011_2_FD_187459 | JGI IMG/M metagenome (GOLD analysis project Ga0209617, IMG submission 187459) | Freshwater microbial communities from dead zone in Lake Erie, Canada - CCB epilimnion July 2011 (SPAdes) (version 2) | ecosystem: Environmental > Aquatic > Freshwater > Lentic >...
CGTCAAGATCCTTGTTTCAATGCGTCCTCCATTCTCCTTCTCCTTCTCCGTCAACTTGGGCTTTTCGTCTTTCCCCAGGATCTTGACGTGCTCGCCGCCATATTGGTCCACGGTTACCTTGGCGCGTACCTGGCGAATGTCCCTCCACTCCGCATAAAACACCAAGCACATAAACTGATTGTTCACGGTAATGTAAGGCAACAAGAAGTTCGTTCCGTTCTGCGAATAACCGCCCCATAGCCAAGAACCCTGGTCGTACCTTATCGTATTCAACTCCTCAAGCGTCAAGCCATAGGTGTCGCAGACCTCTGTTACCGGAGCATAGCGCCACTCGCCAATAAATGCCGATGTGCTAAAGCTGTCATCAAAAACATAAGGATCCACAATGACATAACGAGGGTCTACACGGCGAATGTGTGGCTTTCCATACTTTAACTCGTGCTTACCAATCGCCCTTCCTACAATAAGAACATCCCTCCAAAAGGCAAGCCTTGTTTGGACATACTTGTCTCTTTCAATCTCGTAGCGCAAAATGGAGTCCATCGTACGCTCAATGGGCTCCTTGTAGGATGAGCGCATGTAGAGGTCCAATTCTTCTTCAGAGTACGGAATAAAATCCGGCTCTTTCATCTCGATAAGTTCGCCTGTCGGATCAATCTTTGGAATGACAGACATCATAATCTTTTGTGCTACAATGGAAGATTTCTTCTTCATCTTCCTAGATACAGCATCACGATTTAGTGTCTTACACGATACGTCCAGCTTTTGAATAGCCACCTCTCCTTCAAGTAGGTTGACCTTGTTGCGAATCTTGTTGAAGTTAATCCACAATGCCGGAAGGCTCCGCCCATTGTAATCCTTCTGCAGGAAGTCAAACTTCTTGGAAAGGTCGTAGTCTCCATTGTAGAAGTTCATGGACCGGTCCATGGCTGTGTAAAGGTTGGGAATGTAACCGTTCGCCACCGTCTGCCCAAGAATAGCCAAGATGGCTTGCTTGTGATAATCCTCTCCCTTCTGCGAGTCTTGGACCCACATATTGGGGAAAGTTGTTTGTATTGCGGTAGCGCTCATTTACGTTGTAGTTTTCCCTCCTTACTGAAAACATAGTCAAATCCCTTGAATAGGTCATTGCTTGTCTCTTTTCTTAACAAACGACTTTTGGCTACCGTTCGTAAATTAATCAAGGTAAGGCCCCAAGCATCTACTCGGTCATATTTTCTTTTTTTGTTTTCTGGGTTGTAATTGGCCAAATCCGACAGCAAATCGGAGTAATGGTAGCGCTCAATGTTGGATGTCAAGTCATCGTCAATAACGCCAATCATCTGATCCTTAACCATTTCATCCATGTAGACGCCGTATTCAACGACATTTCCAGGCCTGGCTAATTTGCCAATCTTCGGAGGCTTTTTCGCCAGAAACTTCGTTAAGTCTCTATCCTGGAAGTAGGATATCATCCGGGCCCTGTTTCTTTCAATCAAGACCGTGCAGGTGCTCTTCTTGCTGTAGTACTCCACCGCCAGGGCGCATTGCTCGTAAGCCTCGTTCATGTCCTTGGGCTTGGCTGTATACTGCAACACAGCGCCACCGCTGTGCGTCTCCTCTTCCCCCAAGTGCAGTCCTTTCGCGATAAAGAACGACAGGTCTGAGCCAATGCCTTCTTTCTTGGCGCCATCCGTCGGGTCACACCCGGCGGCATACTGAACGTCGTCAGAGGGCTCCTCCAACATGATGACGTCCCCGTCTTCCTTGGGAATGAATACCACCTTGTCGTTGGATTTACGGAACAGACCCCTCTTCATCTTGGGGGGATGGGTGTCCAAATGGGCAATGCGGTTGTTAATTAACTCCACGTCAAAAGGCGAATCACCCACCTGGATGAACATCTCCTCAGCCTCCAAGGGGTACTGAACGATGAAGTCGTAATACCGCTTCATGGACTGCTTGCGCTTCTTCTCGCGCTCACTAAGGATGTATTTCAGCCCCTCAATGACGTTCTCGTTGCCAAGCTCGTTGTCAATCATGAAGCCGCTCCACCCGGCAGCAAAGTAGCGAATGAGGCCATAGCCTTCCGCGTTGTACCAAAAGTCCTTGAAGTCATCGCCATTTTCTGCAGCATCTCCCGCCGTACCAGCGAGGATGGGGACGCCCTTCCGGGTAATACCATCATCCGCAGCCAAGGCAGGTTCCGTGTAGGACCAGTTCTGCTTGAGCTGTCCTGGGTCCCACTTGCCGGGCTCCTCGTACACCACCATGCGCATACCGGATCCCTCAAACGACGTCGGCTCAGGGGAACGACCAAAGATCACCGAGTTAAGACCCACCTTCTTGATGTTGCCATCCTTGTCGCGAATCTTCTTGGCGAACTCTAGGCGCGATGCCGAGTTGCCGGCCATGGATGTAGCGCGTAGGAAAGACGGCAGGTTGTTGTAACCGGTCTTTAGCACGTCGCTCATGAACTTCTTCATGTCCTCCTCGGACTTGGATGTGAAACCAATCTCCGAATAGGGATTGTGGATCGCCGTGCAGTACATCGCGTTGGCAAGGCTGTAGGACTTGCCCCAACGGCGCCGTCCACCAAGGATGACGCCGTTGCCTGTGTTGTCCGGGTAGATGCTTGACTCGCCGTACAGGCAAGACTCAATAAGGTTAAAGAACTCCGCGTTACACCTGCGAAACTCCGGGGAGATAAGACCCCCGTTCTTGGACTTCATCTTCCAGAAGTAGGTGTACATGTACATCATTCCGCAGATGCCGTCATGCCCAAACCTCGTCCTGCGTATCTGTTCGTTCTCCCACTTGGACTGTTCCGTCCGGCTGGAAAACGAAGGAATGATCATCTTTTTAGGCTTGTAAGTGGACATCTGTATTTGTCCAATCTTGTCCAAGTAGTACCTGACCCTCTCGTTGACGTCAAAGGCGCTGTTGAAAAGGTAATCAACTAGGCTTTGCTTCATGCGTGAAAGCTGTCAATAGCGGACATCTCGTCCTCGGCCGAAGAATCCTTTTGTGTGTCCATGTTCATCTCCGTGTTAATCATAATCTCAATGGCCTTGCGTTGTTTGGTTAGGTCAATGAGCGATGCAGAAAGCTTCTTAATTTCGTCAGCCTCTAAGCCTTGAGCACCTTTGAGCCTCTTACGTATCTCGGACAAGGCTGCCTCCAGGGCTTCTAAGGACTCTCTCTCCGAACCAATGCCCTGCATGTCGTGGTAAGCCTCAATGTACTTACCGATCTTGTCCTTCCGAATGGAAGACACATTTAAAAGAGCCTTCTGATAACGCTCCTCGGGGGATAGGTTCTTGTAGGGGGATTTCCAATCCGCGTATAAGGCCACGAACTTGAACTCGTCCGAGGTTATTCCTTTAAATTCAGCAAGAATTAGCAAGTGAGGATTGTCCTCAAAGACGTCCTCTTGACTTATTTTAAACAGCATGTGCTATTAACCAAGACTTATCGTCTTCGTTCTATGCAAAGAATTTAATGGAAATCATAAATCTGCTCGTAACTCCAACATTTGTAGTGCTAGCATTCCATGCTGCAATTACGAAGCTATTGGGTTCTTCAATAGTTCCTTGGCTAACTCTTATGACGGTGTTATTGTCTGTAGTTTGGTTTGACGCAACAATGCTTAATTCGGAATTTTGAGCTATGTTTGACGAAGTTACAATCCCAGAAAAATCAATTTTCCAATAAGCAGTTGAAGCAATCCCGTTGATGTTCCCTCCAGTAACCACCGAAAAAGTTGCAGCAACGCCCATCGTGTTATAAAATGTAGCCCCTGTTGGCGCGTTTGTTCCGTTTACGCTAATTGCACCTACCCACTCTTTGTATCCCTTTTCGGCAAGAGCGCAATTTGACACAATTCCTGTAACCGATTGCGATGTCGTGAAATTTACTGGCGCACTCGCCGGTTGGTTCATTTCAATTACACGAGTAGATGTTCGGTCAGAAACTTGCGTTACATAGTCTTGGTTTACCAAAACCTCGCCCAAATAAACGATTTGCCCATTTATGTTTGTTGGGGTTCCAATGGATGTCAACCCAAAGGTTGACTTGACCGATGCCAATGTGTTATTGGCGATGCGTGATTCTCCATTCGTAAATACCAACAAAGTCTTTGTGGACTGCGTGGCATACGCATAAACCACTTGGTCTTTGTTGATGGCGCCCGGAGAGTCAGGGGCTCCAGCAAGTGTCTGAAATGAAAAGTTAAAAAGTTGACTCATTAGATAGGAATAACGGCTGAAAGGGCTGAATTTGTGGCAAGAACAAGATTGTCTGGCGTGTCAAGGTAAATCTCGGTAACCATACCGGTAACGCCGGCGTCAATGTAGCGACGATCGTCAAGAATGGTTCCGGCAGACTTCAGCTTTGAGAAGGCAAAGATGCAGCCAGATGCACCAGTAGTCGTTGTATTTAAAATTCTGTTTCCGTTGAAAAATAACAGCGGAAATGGAGCACACATCATTTTTACCACGTTAGCTCCGGATAATGACAAAGATTGTATTTGGGTTGGAGTACGATTGACAGCAAAATCATACTTTGTGCCCTTAAAAATGTACTCCACATTGGAAGATCCTGCCGCTGTCAAATAAGCTACGGCAATATGCTCAAGATTTAAAATAAAGGCCCCAGTAGCTGTTGAAACACCTGTAACAGGGGCGTCCATCTTTCCAACCCCCGAAACGGAGGAAGTGACTTGAGCCAAACACCCAGAGACGCTCGTTAAATTAGCGTAAGATCCCGTGGTGATGGTAGCTACCCGATTGGCACCAATCTGCGCGTCGTAGAACTCTACGTACCGGTTGCTAGTGCCAGTAGGGCCAGAGTAAGCCCACTTAAAGTCGTCAGAAGAAATAGCCGTTTCACGAAGAGCATTCCCCGTGAGAGCGGTTCCGTTGTTGTTAATTACTTCGGTAAAGCGAATTGCACTTGCCATAATTTTGTTAGTTCTGCATCATTAACAATACGGCTTTGTGCTTTGTTCACTCCTCGTCTTCCCCAAAGACGTCGTCCAAGTCGTGATCAATCTCTATGATCGCCCCAACCATCGTGAGCAACTTGTCGCAAAACTCCTCGTCCTCCCAATCAATCATCCCAAAAAAGCACACAAAACCTAACTCATCAAAGTGCGACACCGTGAAAATCTTGTTCTTTTCGTCGTAATCGCTGATTTCGCCAAATTGAAAGATCGTGTACCGGTCGTCTTCGTGCTTTATGACTTTGTGCGTAGCACTCCGCCAATACCCCGGGCCATCCGCTTCGTCACTCATCCAGGACGAATTTACATATTCAAAACCGTATGGCTCTAAAACTCTTCCCTCTATTGATTCATCTTTCATTGGTAAGTATTTTGTCTTTGTAGTCCCCCCTTGTAGTCATCAAGTTAAAGGCTTTTTCATAAAAAGCCAAGTCCTTTGATACAAGGTCTCTGTAAAGATAATAGTTTTTCTCTATAAAATACCTTGCATGATCGTACTTTATTTCCTCAAAATCCTTCCCGGACTCGTAGTAATCCTCCATCATCTCCACGATGATACCCGGATACGACATAACGATGTTCATGTTCATGCCCCTATAACCACCCTAGGGCTCAATAGTTTCGTTTGATCGCACCAAAGAGACCGTGCTTGAAACCAAATGCCTCCCCCTATCGCCAACAAAAGCCATGTTGTGGTTAATCAACCACTCCTTTCCGGACTTCACCATCCAGCCCTCGCCAACCAAACCCTTAACCGCCTTGTGGTACGAAGATCGATCAGGCTTCTTCCCCACAATAGGCTCCACCCACTCACAATACCCCTGAAACTCCACCTGAACCACCCTGGAACCACTCTTCAGCCTGGTCATAACGTACATAGCCAAGGCGATCTCCGATGGCTTTAGCCTAACCAAAGCCTCCAACCCGGGAATAAACATCTTTACAAACCTCGCCCTGTCCCACGCAGACCTCCCTAAAACACTAATACGCTCATCCGAAAGGAATTCCTCCCCCGTCTGAGTATCCACAAGCTGCCTCTTCCTTAAAAACTTTGCCATGTCGCAAAAATAACCCTTTTTTACCCCAAATGTTCCTACAAATGTGGTGAATTTGGCCACATTTTTGGTGAATTTGGCCACATTGTGAATTACATGTCAATAAAAAACGCTGTTTTTGATATCGCTAGGGCACTTTTTTAGTACCCCCCTAATTTCCCTCTATATAATAATATAGATATAGCACTCCCTATTCAAAATAGGGGTCCCTGTGGATGGAATTTTGAACATTGTATGGATGGAATTTTGGGCTTTACCCCAAATTTTTCTAGTTTATTTTCAAAAATGAAAGTCATCCCCCCTATTCGTAACATTGAATAAACAATCCATTAGTCAATCTGTTGTTACAACAATATATTTAGTCTTGCTCTACTACATTTAGTGTATCATTTGTTACAACAATGAACACAATTAGGCAATGTTGTAACAATGATTGATTTTTATTCCAAAAAAAATGATGATAAAAAAACAATGATGTGTTATATAACAATGCTATTGCTCGTTCAATGATACGATAAAATTGTAATCAATGTTACAAATAATTGCTACAATAAATTTATTGGATACAAAGGTGGTTGTGTTATAACATATTGTTTATCATAGCATTGTTACAACACATTATTTTTCTAATGACTAAAAATATATCAAACCTATTTTTATTTTTGAGCAAAAATAATGACGACTAACTCGCATTGTTATAACACATTATTTTGGTTAGCATTGTTATGAAAAGTAAAAATCGTTCTTTTGGTAAGTGGTTGTGTTATAACAAAACCAATGATTGCACAGGATGTCTTGTTTTGTAACACAAGTTTTATCTTATTCGTGTAACACATCATTTATCTAATTGTGTAACACATCTTTTCATAACACATCTTTTACCAAATCCATATTGTTTTACAAATGGTTGTGTTATAACAAAACGACTTTGTACCGAGTCCATGTGTATTCATAACACATTGTGATTTTTCATCTAATATTTTTATTGGAAAAACAGGATTACTCATAACACATCACTTTTGTAACAAATGATTTTGTGTATGTGGCTGAATTTTATGTTGTTATAACAAAACGATACACCCACCAAAACCTCTAATGCAAAACAATGTGTTACGATACACCCAAAAATTACCAAAAGTTTTTTATTGCTACACTATTCTATAACATATTACACAATTATTAGTGCTTATAGGTAATACGGAAAAAATAAATCATTGTTGTAACAACAAATTCACTATCGTGGGCATATAGCAAATTCAGGGTTTTGCTACATTTCATAACACATTCTACAAAAAGTCTACTATAGTATACCTTTGCTGATAGGCAATTTTCATAACACATTCTACATAAAGTCTACTATAGTATACTTTTAAAATCAAGTAGGAAATCCATAACACATCTCACATCGTGTTGGTAAACTGTCGGCCAAAATGTGGCTTTATTGCATTGTAGGGCTATTTGTAATATGAGGTTTTCTTTGTATCTTTGGGTATCGTTAGTAAAGGTCGCAGGGATGCGTATTGTGTTACGACGATTCGTTCTCTGACATATTGAAAAACTACATAACACAATGTGGGTAATGTTCCCACAAAAAAATTGTGTTATACTTTTTTCGGATTGGCTTTGGGTATGCATTCCCATAACAATGCATAAATCGGATATGTGCAAATCCTCATAACATTGCACAAAACCATAACACAAAATATATATTGTTATGAATAAGTCAATTTTGAATGCCGTCGCTTTGTTTGTTGCTTTACCTTCGGTTCGTAACATCGTGAAATTTTCTGATGTTAAAAAATTACTAACCGAACTCCGTAACATTAGGCACAATCGTTTCTTAAAATTGGTGGAATTATCCAAATTGTGTTACGATTTCCGTGTTTACTTTAATTCTGCCGAGTGCAAAGAGTTAAGAAAGAAAAAGAAAATTGATGTTACGATGGAAGATGTGATTAGTGTTACATTTAATATGGGCAAAGCATATTTCTATCGTCTTGCTACTATGGGGAAATATGTTACGAATAACCCCGAAAAAGTAGGTCAATTCATAACATTGAACGCAGAATCACCTACGGAATATGTTATGGACGCCACTACTTTTAACGATTTTTGTAGTGGGAAAACAAAAGACAATAAAGAGAACGAACCAAAAGACGACGATAGTTCGTCTGATGTTACGGATGCTTTGGAGTCTCACGATAGACAATTGGAACAACAACAAGAGGCAAAAGAGAATGAAGCCAAAGAGGTTGTGTTTAATATGTTATACAAAGGTCAAGGTATAACAATATCCAAACATAAAAAGGGTGGATATGTTACCGAACTACATAACATTGAACCAACCGACTTGCAAGAGTTCTTGAAAAGTGTAATTAATGTTATGCCTACAATCCTGTTGGACGCAAAGAGGCATCAGCCATTTGGCGTAACACATTATTTGGACACAAAGTCCAAGAAGTGGATTACAGACTATGGTAACATTAAACTAACAAAGCCTCAACGAGAACTCGTAACACAAAGCATAAAAAATCACGCATAATGTGTTACAGACCCCTTGCGAAAGCAAGGGGTTTTTTTTTGCCCATACTTTCGTAACACAATACGAACTAATTGCCTTCATAACACATTGTTGTTCTCTGGCATTCATTTGCAAAACTCGATCGAGTACGAAAAAAAAGTCACTATCACTATCATATGCGATGCGGTGCGATGCAGCGTAACAAAACAAAACCGGGAAAGTCTACTATAGTATACTTTTTGAATAAATCTCGCAAGGAGTGGCGAACCAATGCGGCGCGTTCCGTTGAACAGTAAATGCTATTTGTCAAATGGGAAAACTTGCCTATCTTTGTATTATTGAATGCTACACCATAGAGATGCTATCAAAAAAGTCTACTATAGTATACTATTCATTTGGAATGCCGATGCCAATACCAAGTAGGCAAAAACAAAATCACCACATATGTTTTATTTAGTTGACCATCCTTGCATAAAGGATAAAAGGCTTGCAGAAAATTATCTGCAAAGAGGCGAAACAAAGTACTTGAGGCAAAAGCCAAAGGCTTTGTTTGAGGCCATCCCAATGGTAGACCCTAAATGGGTTTCATCAAGGAAGGAGCGTAGGAAACACCGCTTCAGCAATCAGACATCAGAATTCATTCGTGTCTCTCAATGATAAAAGTCTACTATAGTATACTAATTCACTAAACCAACTCAAAAACCATGTCAAATCAATCCCAAAGACCCCTCTACGAAATAGCCGCAGAAATTCGTAGAACTTGGCCTAACCCATATTTTGGTGCTGTGCCATACATTGACGCAATGCGTAGTCTGAATTCAGTTTATGACGACTACGGCCTTGACTCAGGAGACTCTATTGTCCTGTATTTCTTGAGCAATGCACAAACTTGGCGAGGCGATGATGCAAGGCGAATCAAAAAGGAACTCAACTCAATACTAAAAACCGAAAAGAGATGCCAATTAGAGAAATCCTAAAGACTTTGTTTGTTGCCGCACTCGGCATCCTTGGTTTGTATGCATTAACACGAGCATTCCTATTCCTTACAACCCTTTATCCATAAAGTTATGAGCCTAAACAAAACAAGAGAGGCGATGATGGCCATATTGGCCGAATCCCTGCAGACCGCAGACCCAAATGACCGGCACAAACCCCTAATCCGTACCACGGAGGACTTTTGGGGCAAAGACATAACCGAAGGGTGGACGAACGGCATTTGGCTATGTGGAGAATGCGGATACACCTACAAAGGCGGAACCGCATTTGTGTACTACAACCAATCATCCAAGAATTACTCCGGAGGAATCCTTAAGTCGTTTATGAAACTGCTATCCAAGAACGGATGGCATGCCGAATGGTACGACCCAGGCACAGTATTTATATTTCCAGAACTTCACCAAAACCCTTAAACAAAACCAAACTCCGGGATGGGAGATATACCAAACAAAAACTGCTATGGGACTAGACATGTATCTATCCAAGAAAACCTATGTCCAAAATTGGAGCTATATGGCTCCCAAAGAGAGGCATAGTGTAACCGTCAAGTGTGGTGGCGTGGATGTACCACACATCAAGCCCGAACGGGTATCCTACATTGAGGAGCAAATCCACTCGTGGCGTAAAGCAAACCAAATCCATCGGTGGTTTGTAGAAAATGTCCAAGGCGAAGTGGATAACTGCGAGGAGTATTTTGTGTCAAGGGACAACCTTAGAGACCTTCTGCACGAATGCAGGCAAGTAATCGCAAATCCCAATCACTCATCGGAGGTACTCCCAACAGCTGAAGGGTTCTTTTTTGGGTCAACAGATTACGACGAGTTCTATTTCCAAGACATCAAAGAAACCGCTGAAATGTTGGAGAAAGTCCTCGCAGAGGAACCCGAAAACCAATGTGACTTCTATTATCGATCATCTTGGTAAACGCTATTTGTACAATGAGACATCAGCCGTACCTTTGTATTAATGAATTCAACAACAAATAAAAAGTCTACTATAGTGTACTTTTTCAATTCAAACATCATCCACTCAACCCCATCAATATGTTAGAAATCAGCAAAGAATTCCAAGATTTTATCGAAGTTAGAGTGATCATCCGTTTCTGCATTAATGTGAACGGCCATGAAATCTCGGGCAAATACACGAATGAGGACATCCCTGCATTCAATTGTTCATCGGTAGAATTTGACGACCCAAAACTCATGTACGAATCCTTCACACCCGAAGAGGTGGACGAAATCCAAGAATGGATAGAACACAATATCGAACTCCCTAGAATTTAACCATCAACCCTAAACCCATCAATATGAAAACAACCTATGTAAAATCCCGCCAAATCACCTGTGTATCCGAGCCTTCATCCTTTGTGAGGGTAAAGATAGAAAGCCCAGACGATGCCGAAAGATTCGCCCGACAATTCTACCACGAGGACATTGAACTCTACGAGTCCATGTTCATAATGATGCTGAATCGTGCCGGCATGGTCACATCCTACGCCAAGATATCCCAAGGTGGGACATCGGGAACGGTAGCAGACCCAAAAATCATCGCCAAGTATGCGGTGGATGACCTGTGTGCTAGCGTAATCCTCGTGCACAACCACCCATCAGGAAACAGAGAACCATCGCAAGAGGACAAAGACTTGACAAAGAAAGTGAAGCAAGGACTAGCAATGCTTGACATCAAACTGCATGACCACATCATCCTAACCACAAACGGATACACATCCCTTGCAAGCGAAGGAATAATCTAACCCTAAACCCAAAACCCTAAACCCCAAACCCAAATCAAATGAAACACCCAGAAAAATGGTACATCCCTGTAACCAAAGAGAACCGCGCAGAACTCCAAACATGGTGGCGAAAGCAAGCCTTAAAAAGCGAATGGACAAGCAACCCGAACTTCGTCCTAAGGCGTAACGTTATCGTGCTCTCGCAACACCCGACCGATGACAGCTATTATTATGCGGGAACCGAGAGCGGTTTCAAAGAGAACTACCCGTCCTACGAAAAAATCACCCTTGAACAATTCCGTCAAATCACCAACCCACATCCCGAACATTGGTGCATTGAAGCCACGGAAGAGAACTTTAAAGAACTCTATGCTTGGTGGAGGAAGGAGGTACCTTATCGTTACAGAGAGTTTAGGGTTGGTGAAACCTTAATGTCCGATCACCCAGAAGACTCAAGCAAGTACCATATTGGCAACGTCAAGAAATGCCTTGAACAATTCCCTCATTTAGTAGAAATCACCCTTGAACAATTCCGTCAAATAACAAACCCAAACCAAACCAAAACAACCATGACAAAACAAATCCAAATCTCCCGTGAGTTACTCAACGAGTACTACGAAGCAGCTACCACCCCACAGAAGGAATACCTTACAGAACACTTCAAGTTAGATGGGAGGACTACCGACGAAGCCATCCGTGGACTGCACGATATGGCATGTTCAACCTGGAAACCACGCATCAAGAAGAACCACCCCGACTGCTTCCCCGAGGATAGCAAGCACTTTGACTTTTCCGAGTTTGTTAACCGATGTGATAACAGAGTTGTTTCGGAAGATGTTTGTGAAGCACTGGGACTTAGGCGTGAATTCATTCAAGTTAGGAATAATAGCTGCAACCCAGAAACGCACCATCAATCGTTCTACCTTTCGTCTCATTACAACTGGGAACTTGTACAAGATGGAACAGAATCCGGTCGCCCCGTGATGGTGCTAATCCCAACCAAGAAGTCATCTGAATAACAATCAATGGGGGGGGTATTCAATCCCCCCCCCTCTTTCTTTCTTTACCATCAACCCTATAAACTCAAGTAACCTATGCCTAAAGTAGTATATGTGGATGGCGGCAACCTGTTTGTCGTATCCAAGTCCCCGTCTTCCAACAAGAAGATCACCGGCTCCAATGCGGACATCGTGCAGACCTACACCTTCAGCCTTGAGCAGTACCGGCTAGCCAATTCCGGGAAGAAGTTCGCGATGAAGGAGTTCTTTGCCCTGGACTCATCGTGTTGCCTTGACTGCCCATTCTCAGGCAACCAACGAGCCAAAGACAAATCCCTCACGCAGGGATGCTACACCCACAAGTTCATGCAATACACGGGATTCCTATCCATGCTACGCCACATCAAACCCCAAGATGTAACCCTCTTGGATGACGACAAGCGTAGACGCATTGTAAGCCTCTGTGACGCATCGTATGTCCGCTTTGGCACCTATGGTGAGCCAAGCCTTATGGATGCAACCTTGGTCTCCCAAATGGCTCGTGTGGCCAAGGTATGGACAGGCTACACCCACCAATGGGCCAAGCCGTGGGCCAAGGAGTACGGCTCTTGGTTTATGGCATCCGTGCACACCGAGTCGGAGGTCGCCTTGGCGGAGCAGTTGGATTACCGATCGTTCCTATCCAAGGGAGCGGATGACCCTGTGTCGGGGGTCGTATGTCCTGCATCCAAGGAGGCGGGATACAAATCAACCTGTGACAAATGTGGCCTATGCTCCGGCACGATGGGCAAGGGCAAGAAGAATGTAACAATCAACCTACACTAAACTCTGGGACGGGAGATATACCGAACAACTTTTATATGCCAAATTGGTGCTCAAACTTTCTAGTCGTATCGGGAGGTACGCCAGAAAAACTCAGCTTAATTGCTGAAAAATTCTCAGACCCATCAAACGATAGGGTCTTTGAGTCACTCATCGGGAGGAACCCCAACTTCGATGAGAAGGATTGGTACAACCACAACTGTGCTACCTATGGCACAAAGTGGGACATCAATGGTGACGAACACGTCCTCAATCCGATTGACGATGCAGGTGGGTTCTCCGTGTTTTTTGATACGGCTTGGAGTCCTGCGGCTCCGTTCGCCATTGCCTTGTCCAAGAAGTACGGCGTTGATGTGCGGCTTGAGTACGAGGAGTGTGGATTTGACTTTGCCGGTTGGATGACTGCCTCATCGGGAGAACTTGGCGAAGACGTGCAGATGGATTACCACGAAGGCAAGTACGCCATGGATTCGGATGCCTACATGCAGTGTGAGGTAGAGTCCATCATAGAGTGGGCCATCAATGACGAACTTACCGAGCAGGAGCTCATTGATAAGCACCTCCACTTTATGAGTGAGAGAGACAGAGAGAGCATCCTGCAAGACTTCAGAGAATCAAAAACAACTAACCCTTAAATCAAAACAATTATGCTAACAAAAACCCAACAAGAACTTGTAGATGGAATCATTGGCGAGTTCAACGACATCAACGCGAAGGACGCATCCAAGAAATCGGATGGACGATTCACCCTTGCAAGCGTTCGCAAATGCGAACATGACAAGGAGGAGTTTATTCAAAACATAAACATCCATAACTCTGCCATGCTTTCTTTATTCCGAGAGAAAGTGTTGTCCGATGTCAAGGAGTTCACCAAAGAGTTCGGGTCGGTCATTGATGTGAAACTTTGCAGGGAACACGCAGATCCCAACATGAGTAACCACCAAATGTTGCTTGAACTAAAAGACGATTGGATGGACAAAGAGCATCGTCATTCTTCCAGCACAACTAAATCCAAGCAAATAAAGGCGTACTTTGTTTCCAAGACAAAGACTCAGAAAGTTGAGTACACCCAATCAGGGTTTGAGAAAATAAACGTTGGCTCTGCAATGTGTTTCAAGGCGTTCATTACGCCGAAGGCTGATTGGGCAACCATAGTCCTAGAGGATGGTACCCATTATCGTATGCTAAAAATTAACGGCACTCAATACTCGTTGCACGATTGGCTATGCGAAGGAGATTATCCATCCTATTCATCGCTTGATGAAATGTTGCAAAATTCCAAAGACTTTCAGCGTCAAATCGTCCGTATATCGTAACCAAACCTTAAACCAAACCTAACAATGAAAGACATCACCAAAATCGTTCACATTCAACTTTTCTCCCCTGCCAGGGAGGAGATGACCCTACTGACCAACCTAGTAGAAGGCTCCATCAAGCACATCCTTTATTCGGGACACTCATCATACGGCACCAAGTTGCCTCTCAGCATGCTTGGACTACCGACCGGTATGCATCTGCCCGTTGACAAGTTGTACGACGACGAAACTCTCTACGAGTTTGCACAAAGAATCGTACAGATGATCGAGGAGGAATCGCATATGACAATCTACAAAGTAGTAGACAACAATGTTACATTTCATTCCTTTGAGTAGTTGCAAATGTGAACTTTATTCCTTAACTTAGGACCTTTAAATATAAATTATGAGCGACGAAACGAAATGGATCAAATGTTCCGATCGGATGCCCGAGCAAGACACTCCGGTGCTGATTTACACAACCGATATGTATCAAGCAATGGCTTGGCTATCGAACAACCGTTGGTACTACGAGCATCAAACTTGGTTCCTAATCGAAGTAAGCCATTGGATGCCCCTACCCCCTAACCCGTTTTAACCTAAACCAATGAAAAAAGATTTTATCCCTTACGAACAAGCCCTTGCACTCAAAGAACTTGGGTTTGATGAACCTTGTTTTGGTTATTACAGCATTGACCCGTTCAATCTTAAATCTCCCACTTTTAATTTGGAAAAACCATTTGAGCGCGAATGGTGTTTGCCTGCACCCCTCTACCAACAAGCGTTCAGGTGGTTCAGAGAGAAGTATGGTTTGTGTTTAGTAATTAAGCCAATTGATGATAAGAAACTTGATTTAGGGTATAACTTATTAAAAAATGGATTGATTATCAATGCCCGCCTCACCCACGAAGAAGCAGAACTCGCCTGTCTTAAAAAACTAATTGAACTTTCAACCCAAACAAAATGAACAACGAACTTTTAAAAGCAACCATTCATGTACTCAGATGCCTCAAGACAGACGCTGAAATGGCTCTGAGTGGCGATTGGGATACTACAACTCAGGAAGGTATTGACGAGGGCTTTGAGGCTCAGATATCTTTAATTGAACCTCTGCTTGATAGGCTTACAAGGGAACTAAACGCTAAACCATGAACAACGAAACACAAAACAAATTCTTCGCGATCAATTGGTCTCAGTACGGCCAAGCGAGTAACCAGTCCGAGATGTGCGACACCTTTGTGTCGGCATTTATGGAATGCGAACACACACATGAGTTCGGTGCAGAGGCTCAGTCCTGGAAGGAATACTCCCAGGTCGTTGAGATAAACCCTGCCGGTGACGTCGTCAACTCCGCTTATTTCGTAACCCTTTAAATAAACAAACCATGTCAAAGTACCCAACAGGATCACACGCTACTTCGCTAATTGAATTTCAAAGAGAAAGAATAAGATGTATGGAAAAAAGAATAATAGAGTTGGAAAAAGAGAATGACTCGCTCAAAATTGGGCGGTCTAAGCCCAATCCCGTATCAGCAAACGCTATTGGTGCAATGGCGAAAAGTGACTATATTTGTATACATTAAAACATAGCTATGCAACACCCATTTTACGCAGACAAACAATACAAGGTTTGGATTAGAGTCCGATTCTCTATTGAGGCCGACAGCCAAGAGGAAGCCAACCAAAAAGCGATTGATGCCCTTAGCGGACCATCGTCAAAACTTTCTGGCAAAAAGGAAGAGTATCTTCACCTTACCCTTGAGCAATTGTTTCCCGAACCGCCATTCCCAAGACCAACCATTGAGCTGTATACGCACGAAGATGAGTTGATTTACGACAACCTTTTAGACTCAATAAACATAACCGACATTCAAAAAACATAAGGACAATGAAAGCATACCTATCAAATGGAGTTAAGGTTAATGGAGGATTCGTGGTAAAAACAAGGGGGCCAGCCAAGTGGGGGTATCCGGTTCTGAATTACTGCTCGATCCACGCTATAACCGACTTACAAGGAACCAAGTTTAACTGTGTCGTACTTGAGCCATTTGGCAATGAGTCAATTGTCACTTGGGGTAATCACTTCGCGTCAATAACGGATGCCGAAAGATACGCTAAGTCTAGAGGCGCTAAAGAAATGTACAGCGTTTCATCAAGAGAATGGATTCCGGTTTCATTGTTTAAGAGGATTCTAAAAATGATTCTATAATGGCCAAGAAAATAAAGTCACCAAGAGCGAAGGGTAACACCTACGAATTGTCCATCAAAAACGATCACATTGATTTAGGTTTTAAGGATGTATTTACATCAAGGAATGAATCAAAGAGAATGGACGATGCCGGTGTTGACCTTGTTGGATTGCCATATCACATCCAATGCAAAGCCGTTGAGAGATTGTCCCCGGGTGTTCATCAAGTGATATCCAATATGCCGAGGGATAAGATTAGAGCCGTATTCCACAAAAGAAACAGACTTGGATCGGTTGTCTGCCTAGAAAAGGATGATTGGTACAAAATATTGACCCACCTTGTTAAAACAAAATTCTTCAAGAATGAATAAAGACAACAACAAACTTTCAGTTGACGTCCTATGGGATGGACTTCAATTTGATATCGTGATAAAAAAGTCAGAGAGTATGACTATCTACGGAATGCAAAAGTGTGGCTTTCAAATCTTAGAGGCCAAGGTTAATGGCTCGCCATTATCAATTGAAGACATACCGGATGGTGTAACTGAATTACTTTTAGATCAATTCGTTTCCGACAATTAAACCAAACAAAATGATGAAGCAAACCAAAGACATAATTGACTCGATCATAGAGGTGGCCGCTAAATCAGGCAAGCCTCTGAACGCCGTAAGAAGATACTTAATGATTAAGTATAAGATGTGCGTTGAAGAATCTGTTTTATTTTCAAGACTTAAAAGAATGAAGAAATGAATGATGGCTCAAGAGGTTACCACGATAATATGTACAAGTATTTAGTCTCATCAAAAAAGGAGGGATCCATTAGGAGGAGGATGTATGTCAAGGATGGAGTTATGCTTGAATGCGAGAAGGAAATCGTCAACCTAATCAAGGATCCTGACGCATTGGAAACAGACGTATGGGATTGTACATTTAGGTACAATGGGCAAGAGGTTAAAAAGCCTTTGAGATTTGATGATATGTGTTTGAGATTTTTTAATTTGTCAATAAAGCACAAGAAGAAAGATTAATGATTATATTTGCACAACTAAACCCCAAAATCCAAAAAAATGAAAGCACAAAAAACATTTGCTGATGGCTTTAAAGTAAGGGCCAAAATCATCAACACGAAGTCTGTCTTCAGCGTGAACATCCAAGCAGACAAGTTCTCTGAGTTCCTCAAGAACCACAAGAACGAGAAAGGGTATGTGACCATTGACTGCTGGGAACTTGATCAGCCAGACAAGTACGGACACACTCACAATGCCTCACTTAATGAATGGACTCCAACCAAAAAATCGGCTCCATCTCAAGCGGAAAGTGTTGATGATGACATGCCATTCTAAAGGAATGGCTGCTTTTTATGCTAAAAACGGGGGGAAATTATCTCCCCGTTTTAATTTAATGGAAAATTTAACCAAACAACCAAATAAATGAAATACGGATCAGTTTGCTCAGGCATTGAAGCGGCTACAGTCGCTTGGCACAACCTCGGGTGGGAGCCGCAATGGTTCTCAGAGATTGAACAATTCCCTTCGGATGTGCTGAAACACCGGTTCCCAACGGTTCCTAACTTGGGAGATATGACAACCATTAACCAAAACCCAATCGCAGATGAACGACCAATTGACCTTCTCGTGGGGGGAACCCCATGCCAATCCTTCTCCGTCGCAGGACTTCGCAAGGGACTTGATGACCCACGAGGGAACCTCATGCTTACCTTTCTTTCAATCGCTGATAAACTCCGTCCCAAGTGGATCGTCTGGGAAAATGTCCCCGGTGTATTGTCGTCCAACGGAGGAAAAGATTTTGGTACCTTCCTCGGGGCGTTGGGGGAGCTCGGGTATGGGTTCGCATACAGAGTTCTTGACGCTCAACACTTCGGAGTCGCCCAAAGACGCAGAAGAGTGTTTGTTGTCGGATACCTTGGAGATTGGAGAGTTGCCGCAGCGGTTCTATTTGAGCGAGAAAGCCTGCAAGGGAATACTAAACCGAGCAGAAAAAAGAGGGAAGAAGTTGCCTCCGATGTTGAAGGAAGCGTTGGAGAGGCAGGCAGTTGGTGGGATGGAAGCCAAGTCGCAGGAACCTTAACCAAGCAGAATGCGAATGGCGCACAACGGATGCCGGACAAGGATAACTTTGGGGCTATACTTCAGCAACCATTTCGTAAAGTAAGAAGAGCGCAAAGCGATAGCGACTTTGAAACCTGGGAGAAGGATGAAACGGCCAATACGATAAATTGCTTTGATGTTGGAGATGTACGAAGCACGAATGTTGTTGCCCAACCGATAGCCGTTGACACCTACAATTACACCACGAACGACCACACCACGCAAACCATTCGCTCACAATCCGATACGGAGCATATTGGAGCCGTGTTGCAACCGATAGCCTTTGAACCGGGCAAGATGCAAAGGCTTGGGTATGGGTATTCGGATAATGGCACATCCCCAACATTAAGGTCAGAGCCGGGAGATAATCAATTAGCAGTTGCCCAACCGATAGCCTTCAAAGAGCCTTGCCCAACATTAACCGCAAAAATGCAAGGTTCATCGGGATGGGCTTCATATAATGAAACTGACCATTTGGTCGGGCAACCGATGGCCTTTGATTGGCAATCAGGTGGAGATATGAGAGGAATGAATCTGCAAGAAAAGACGCAGTTGCAACGATGCCAAACCCCTGCGGTTATGCACTCAATTGATTTTAGAAACAATCGTTACAACGAAGAACAAATAGCCGGTACGCTGCAAAGCAAAGAGAGCGGTGGTTATTCGCTGAATTACACTACGGGCGTTCATCAGCCACCTATGGCTATACGAAGGCTGACCCCCAAGGAATGCGAACGCTTGCAGGGATTCCCCGACGATTGGACCAAGGTTCCTTACCGCAACAAGGATGCCGACCAATGCCCCGATGGGCCAAGGTACAAGGCTTGCGGTAACTCAATGGCGGTGCCGGTGATGCGTTGGATTGGTCAACGGATTCAACTGATAGAAAAAATAATAAACGAATAAGCAATATGCCACGATACGAAGAAATTGTAGAACTTATAAATAAAGTAAAGAAAGCCGTATGCGAAAAGTACGGATGCGATCCCGAAGTTATGAACGCTAGGTCCGGCAAGAAGAGGTGCAACGTAGAGCCCAGGCACATAGCAATGTACCTATGCCGAAAACATTTGGAAATTGGCTACCAAAAAATATCCGAGGAGTTTGGCCTATCGGACCACGTTTCTGCCATGCATGCCTATAATACTATTTCAAGCCTCAGCGATGTTGACAGTAGAATATCCAGGACGATTATCAAGATAGAGTCAACTCTGCTTCCGGATCTTTTATCCCACAAACGCATTGTGTACTACACCTTCTTTGACGGTAGAGTCTGCCATGGTCTTTACAAGGACGAGCAGTCCGTTGTCAAACAACCAATTGGAAAGGCGATACCAATCATCATCCACCGGTAGTGCAACACTCAATTCCCCAATTTTGTTAACTAATTAGACAACATCCTATGCAAAAAGTAATCGTCATAAAGAAGGGTCAGAACTGGCCATTGAACGACCCCATGCTCCCTACAATGGGGACAATATGGAAGCGTTCCTTTGTTTTCACACAAAGTTGCTTGTACCCCACTGAGGGGTACAGTTATGGAATCAACAAGCTTTGGGGGATATCCGGTATGCCGTACCACAAACGGAACTCTGTTCGCGTCTGTTGGCTACCGACGGAGAATGGCAAGGCCATTCAGCTCTACGCCACTTCGTATGTGAATGGCGTTCGGGAGATAAGAAAGTCCACTATCGTAAAGCCGGGGGATGTGGTTGACTGCTTGATTTCAAACCAAGGCAACAACGCTTCAGTTTGCATAAACGGCGTTTGCACCACATTCAAGGTTCGGATACCCTTTGTGACCTACATGCTGAAGGTTTACTTTGGAGGCATCCCCGCATCTCCACAGGATATCTACATCCTGCGATCCGTTAAGCCCCAGCGAGTCTTCTCTTTCAGCGATTTCTTGATGCGAATTCGAGCATTTTTCGGCGTAATCAAGCCTTCCATAGACCTTTGATTAATGACCACGTATATGCGGTCATTGTGTTTCACATAATCAATCTTGTCGTTTTTTATAAGGGATCTTACTTGACTTTCTTTAAGCCATGCTTGGTATTTTTCCTTGTAAATTGATATGTAGTCTTTTATGGACACCAATGGATAGGACGCCTTTTGGCATAGTTCAAGGCTTAATCTTGCCATCCATTTCCATGATTACGCGCTTCAGGTATACCGACAGGTCTAGGGATTCTTCAAGGGCATGCTGTAGCCATTCCCGGACCGAAAGGTCGGTCCGTGTCATGGTTTTGCCGTATTTCTTGAATCCAACTTGGCTCCTCTTCCTAATCTCTTCAATCACGGATTCTTCCACAGAAAAATCCGGATTTAGGCTATAAACGACATCTGCCTTGCCATAAGTAGTATCTTGTTCCATAAACCAATTAACTCCCCTAGATGCGAATAGTTCATATGATCCCCCTTGATGACATAAGCGAAAACCACTCAATTTGCAAATGTTCGTGCTCTCCACTTATTAAAACCGACTTCGTAGACGGACAGATGGAGACAAAAGTTATTCACAAATACAAGGACGGAAAACCATACATAAAGTCCGTTTGTGCGGATGTAGGGATAAAAACACCCAATTTTAAGTATGCCAATATTGTGTATAAAAAGATTTTTTAAGCCTTACTCGGGAACTATGGTATACAAAAACGAAAAACACGGTTATAGATTTGCAGAAAATATAGGAGAGTTCAGTTCTGCTGTGTCTGATTGCCAAAAACAGCCAAACTTGCACCACCCCAGTGCTTGGATCAGGCAAATTAAGTCCCTCAGCGAACGCCTTCGGAACCCCTTTATTGGTTTCGTGATCCGCCTCCGGAGATACGTGGTTGATGGCATTCAATTTAAAATTCTAAACCAATAAGGGGGCGGATTCAACTTAATGATAACTATATTTGCAACATGGAAAAGACAGAAAACAACGTTATGTTCAACACTCCTGGTACGAGCCCTATGTACGAGATGCTGTTGTTTATTCACCATTGGGCAGAGGATTTCCCGACGAAGAACATGAGGGATTCATTCATTAAGAAGGCTCAGATCTTATTGAACAGAGAATCTAGGGCCATTCATGCGGCCTTTGAGGCCGGCATGAAGGCTTTAGTTCCCAATCCGGAATACTACAAAGAGTCGTTCAAGTCCAATAGAATGTCAATTCTTGACATAGAAGAAGAGGAAGGGTATAGGGATGAACTGTTCATTGGTCTAAATCCGGAGGAATAATTTTTTTTCAAACAAAACAAATGAACCTAAAGCACATCAAAGACGTAATCCTTGTAAACCTACAAGATATCAAACGATCAATAGAGTTCCTCGTTATGCTTACACTTGTGCTAACCAGTGCGACTGTCATTACGGCTATTGCCTGCATTATTGGCTACAAGGTGGCTCTTTTCCTTTGTGGGTTACTTGGTATCGCAATATGAACATCGGAAACGTACTCGAATTGCTAATTGAAATCGGCAAGGGAATAGCCACTGCGCTCTTTATTTTAATCATGCTTACATTAATTTGGACACTATGAATGAATGATAAATCGTTCAATAAGTGCCATTATCGCATATAATGAATGACCATTATCGCATATAATGAATGATAAATCCGTCAGCCTACACGCTTACAAAACCTCCCCAATCGTCAGCCTATAAACTGACCAACCAAACCCCAAACCGATGAAACACAAATTTTCAATTAACCGATTCACCATCGCTTTTACCGTCTTGTTGTTAGCGGTAGTGCTTTCTTCTTGTGGTGAAGAAACTATATACCCTAACAGTAAATCAAAATTTGTAGTAACAAGAATTGAACCTAACAAAACAAAAGGAACAAGTATTTACTTGGTTGAGCCTATTGGAAAAATGGATTTGAATATGAGTCATACTTGGTTTGTGGATAGTATTGGTAGGTTCAATGCTGGTGATACGCTGTGTTTTCAGCATTACCGCTAACTTACTTATTTGTGAACAAATCGTCAGCCTATAACCTTACCAACCAAACCCCAAACCCATGAGACGATTTTTAGTGTTTGCCGGTGATTGCTATTATCCCTATGGTGGGATGAATGATTTTCAGGAGGACTTTGACACCTTGGAAGAGGCTAAAAGTTTTGAATCAAAAATCAAAGAAAAGTTTAAACTTTTATGGAAAGATAACTGGAAGGATTTCAATTGGACCGAGATTTGGGATTCGGAAACACGAACCCATGCGTAAAGACCATTTCGTTGACACCACCCAAATGCTACCAGTTTTCGTGAAATAGCCAAGATTGCGCTTGATTTTCACGATAAAACCACTTAAATTTGCAAAATGAAAAAGAACCAAATAACCCGAATACAGGACTCCCATGAGGAGTACCTGTCAAAGACGCACTACGAAAGTGCGTCCACCATCAAGCTAGCCATTGAGTCAGACAACGACTATGTGTGGTTCAAGAAGGCCAACAAGGGCAACACCAAGTCTCAAAGCTTTGGTACAGCGCTACACATGGCGATACTTGAGCCGGAGAAGTTTGACAACACCTATTGGTGCCTGAGCGATTCCGACAAGGAGGATCCGTCTTCCTCTTGGGTTGTCAAGGTCAACAAGGACAAGAAATTAGCCTTGGTTGAACTCCATGCTGGTAAGTTACTCCTTGAGGAGGATGACTGGAACGCTATCCAAATCGTTGGAGAGAGGCTCATCTACGACAACCGGTTCACGGACTTTGTGGCTCCGGCTTACAAAGAGGTTTCCTTTTACGACGACAACTTCTTTGAAGGCATTGCCGTAAAGTGCAGGCCGGATGCTTACTTTGGCGTTATGGATGTTGACGTAAAGAGCACCAAGGCCGCTGACCCGAAAGGATTTTGGTACGAGTTCCTGAAGTACAAATACCATATCCAAAGGGCTGTTGCGGTAGACATCATGCATAAGTATGGCATACCAATTGAGGCTTCGTGTATCTTAGCGGTATCCAATACACCGCCATTCAACCATGAGTTCTACCGGGTTCCTGATCACCTCATTGAGTCTGGCAGAGAGCTCTACCAATTGGGGCTTCAGAACATCAAGAGGATTAAGGCCGGTGAAATCTACAATGGTTACCAAATACCGGGACAGCAAATGGACGAAAACGGAATGATAATACTTGAAAACAAATGGAAATAAAAAGCAGAATAGACACGATTAATTTTTTGATTCAAAAGTTTGGATTCAAAAAATACCTAGAGATAGGCGTAAGGAATGTTGAGGATTGTTTTGACAGAATTAAATGTCAAACAAAGCACTCCGTTGATCCTGGCCTAGAGGCCCAAGTAAATATGGCCGAATTCAAAATGACATCGGATGACTTTTTCTCTTCACTAAATCGGAAGAAGCTCAAGCTTCCTGCTCACTACGAGTGGGATGTCATCTTTATTGATGGCCTTCACTTAGCAGAACAAGTGTATCGCGATATCAACAACTCATTGGAACATTTGGCTCCAGGAGGGTTTGTGGTGATGCACGATTGCGACCCTTTCCTTTTTGAAAACAATATCGCGAGACTTGTTGAGGACTATTGGGGGCAGAATTGGAATGGAACTGTATGGAAGGCTTTTTATCACGCTAGGGCTAACAGACTTGACATTGACGCTTGCACTTTGAGTATTGACGAGGGTGTTGGTATCCTAAAGAAAAGGGAAACGCCCTTGGATGCTCCTGCTATAAAGCACCAAAACACCTTCTTTGAGTACAAGGTGTTTTTTAACAATAGGGAAGAGACTTTAAACATCATTGGTCCAGACCAGTTGGATAAGTGGTCCGACAACCCATTCATAAATCAGCAGCAATGAAAAAGCACTACAAAGCCCTTATGACCGAGGATGGGGAGAGTTGGATTGGAATTGGCACCGGTCAACTGATGATATCTCCCATACCGATGCTGCTGCCGTTCTCCGTGGATAGAGCCACCATAGAAAACGCTATATCAAATTTAAAAGTGGAGTCCACCGATGGCCCCAAGGAGGAACTGCGATACAAGCTTGTTGAGATTTCTTTAGAAATATTAACCGATTAACCGAAAACATCACTACATTTGTAAAACAAAACCAAAAAACCATGCAAAACTTAACCAACCTCAACCAACCCGTGAACGCTCAAGACATTGACTTCCGGGTTCAATCCATTAACAAGGGCGGATACGCCACCATCTTGGCCTACAAGGATGCTCGATACGATATGCGTATCCTAGACGAAGTCGCAGGTGTTGGGCTATGGCAGAAAGATTACAAGATCATTGATGGCAACCTGTACTGCGGCATTGGTGTCTATGTGGAAACTCTTCAACAGTGGGTATGGAAGTGGGATGTGGGCGTAGAGAGCAACACCGAGAAAGAGAAAGGCCAAGCATCAGACGCTCAGAAGAGAGCCGGATTCGCCTGGGGTATTGGTCGTGAGCTCTACGACTTCCCCTTAATCCAGGTCAAACTGAAGCCCAATGAGTTTGAGGTCCGCGCCGATGGCCGTGCTCAACAGACTTACAACCTAAAGTTGCGTGATTGGACTTGGACCATTGAGCGTGGTACGGACCTAAAGATTTACAACCTAATCGCCAAAGATCAGGATGGCGAGGTACGATTTCAGAGCGGTAAGCCTTCTGGGGATGTGGGCTCAAATAAAGCCCTATCCAAAGCAGTTGCTACGGCGAAATCGTCTAATATCGTAACGAAGAAGGATGACGGCATGGCTACACCGGATCAGATAAATACGCTTAGAGATCTCGTAAAAGTTATGCCATCTTCGGACGATAAGTTGAATGTAATCAAAGAGATTAAGGGAGGAATAACCAAGATAAGGGCCTCACAAATTATTGATGAATTGATGGGCCGCTTTTCAATCCCTAATCCCTCAAACGCCTAAAGACCACAATGGATAAAGCGCCTAGTCAGCAGTTTCTTGATGAATTGGTTAGTAATTCCCAATTCCTCTTGAATTGCTGTCTTAGGCTTTGTCCTGATCGATCTGATGCAGACGACTTGAGGCAAGATGTCTTCATCAAAGCAATGCGCTTTCATGATAGTTTTGTTGGTGGAACCAATATGAAAGGGTGGCTCGTTAGAATAACCAAGAACACGTTCATAAACAATTACAGAAAAAAGTCAAAAAATTCAGAAACATTAATTGATGATATCAGCGACTCATCCATTGATGCCTTCGCCTCAGAAGAAACGGACCTATTCACAAACACTAGCCCGGAGGATCATAGCGGGTTAAGTGAAGAACTTGTTGTAGCCATTGAGTCTTTGGATCTTGAGTACAAAAACATCGTGATACTCATTGACATATACGGTTACAATTACCGTGAGGTTGCAGAATTTAAGTCAATACCGGAGGGGACGATTAAGTCAAGGCTTTTTAGGGCGAGGGGAATACTCAGAGATAAACTTATGAGTAGAGCAAAGAGTTACGGCATAGATTATGTCAAGAAAAAGTCAAATAGAAAAAAACCAAATCAATGAGCAATCAGCATTACAATATGTACATAGATGTTGGAAATCCCAACAAGAATTTGCCTAAGAAGAAAATTTACTCTTCTGAAAAGTTCATTATTATGCTCATTCCTGATCAATTTAAGGATATGGTTTTAGGGTACTATCGCGTTCATAAAAAGACTCCCAAATACCTATCTTGGTATAAGCATCTTCCTCAATACGAGGATTGGGTTAATTGGTTTTGCGCTAGTGTTGGCAAGGACAAACCAATCCATTTGTATCACGGCGAACAGCCAGCTACCAAAGAAGATAAAGGTCTATTCGGATGAGTATATTTACAAACCATGTTTCCATTAAAGGAAACATTGTGGACCAAGTTGCCCTAAAAAGTGGCTGTGTGTTTTTTACGTTGGCATGGGTGACATCAAAGAACAAACTAAATTATGTCAAGGTGGCCGTCTTTGGAGTTCCGGCTACTGATTTCGCAAAAGAATGCAGAATAAACGATCATGTTTGGCTTGAGGGGATTCTTGACACGGTTATTTTGCCATCGTATGCAGGTGTCAGAGTCATCGTCAATCACTGGATTAAACTTAATCAATCCCCATCAAACAATACATATGTATCCGATATGTATGAGCAAAGCATGACCCATAGATTGTCATCACAAATAGATCCTTATTCAGACAAATTCAACCAATAAAAATGGAAAAGAAAAAGATTGACATCGTAAGGCACGGCAGAAACGTGCACTCAATTAATGTCGGCGCATCCGAGAAATTCCTCCTAATCTCCGACCTTCACTGGGACAACCCACATTGCGATAGGGATTTACTGAAGAACCACTTGGATGAAGCCGTCAAAAGAAACGCCATCATCATTATCAACGGAGATATGCTGTGCTGCATGCAAGGAAAGGGAGATCCACGCAGGAGTAAGGACGACATCCGTCCGGAGCACAACAACGCCCGGTACCTAGACTCCATCGTGGAAACAGCTGTAGAGTGGTTTGCGCCGTATGTCCACAACATCGCTTTGATTGGCTATGGGAACCACGAAACCGGCATTATCAAGCACCAAGAAACCGACATCCTTCGGCGCTTTGTTGACATGTCCAACCATGTTTACGGCTCCAACATGCAGGTGGGCGGCTATGGTGGTGTTGTCTCCGTATCAATGCAGTACAGGTCGCAGACAAAGCCCAAGACGACTTGCTTCGTTATGCATTATTATCATGGAGCCGGTGGGGGAGGCCCCGTCACACGCGGAGTAATTTCAGATCAACGGATACTCGCAAGTGTCGAGGGCTATGATTGCACTTGGCAAGGGCACGTTCATGAGTTGTATCACCACGTCAATGTCGTTCATCGCTTTGACGTTCGAAACAAGTTGATCCTGCAGCGCTATGTGAACCAAGTGAGGACTGCGACCTACAAGGAGGAATGGGATGGTGGAGTCGGAGGGTTCCACGTGGAACGTGGTAGGCAACCTAAGCCCCTGGGAGGTTATTGGATGGACTTATCCGTTCAGCGAATTCAGGATAAAAAGAAAGGCTCCCCTAGCTCAGACCGAGTTTCCATTATTTCCGATTTTTACGCCTGCACTCGTCCTTATTGATTATCTTTGTGAAAACGAAACCAAATGTACACAGAACTAATCGATGGCTCTATTCAGAGCCGAAACAAGAACGCCCAAATTGTTCATCTTGAGGACATAGGGTACGAATCCTGCGACCACGAACGCTACACATCCCTGTTTCAGTACGGGGAGTCTATCCGGAACCACTTTTCGGTCAATGGCTCTGTAAAGGGCTACCGAGGTGAGTTTTACATGAACATCCTTTGGGTGGACATTGACAACGTCGATGTTGAAGAAGCATTCAATCAGTCCAAGGCTTTCGTCAAAAGGCTCATATCGGAGTACCTTGTCGATCCCAAGCAGATTTACATCTGCTTCTCCGGGAAGAAAGGCTTCCACGTAGGACTGCATTCCAACCTGTTCGGTGGCTTTAAGCCATCGGCAGACTTGCCGGACAAGATTAAAAAGCTCGTCTTTACCCTTACGGAGGGCATCTCAAGCGTTGACCACGGCATATACAACCCCAACAGGGCTTTCCGTGCTATCAACTCTCGCCATCCGGACAGCGGTTTGTACAAGAGCGGCGTCAAGTACGAGGACTTCATCGTGCAGAGCATTGAGGAGATTTCCTTCTATGCCGAGTCTCCCAGTCCTATTTTCCGCTTTGATGCGGAGATTAGCTCCGCAAGGCCCAACAAGAACTTGGTGGAGGCTTGGGAGTACTCCAGCTATGTGGATGACTTCAGCCACGAGATTTCCGATCGCAAGCCAATGGACAAGGAAGGGCTCTTCTCCGTGCCTTCAGCCGGGGAGAGAAACAACTCCCTATTTAAGCAGGCTTGTGCCTTGTTTGACAAGAGCGAACTCAAGTTTCAGGACATCCTAAGAATCGTGTCGGGCATCAACATCGCCACCGGTACTCCATTGGATGACAAAGAGCTCTACAACCTAGTTCGTTCTGCTCAGAGCCGCACTAAAGCCAAAGCAACGGCAGACACGGGCGTAAAGACTTGGTTTGCTCTCCATGAGCAAATCCCCGACATCCTTAATGCTTTGGACGAGAAGAGTGGCAACTACGACTTGGTGTTCAATGAGTTCAACGAGTTGATTCGTGGTGACCTAAAGGGCAAGTTGATTGTCGTTGCCGGTCAGGGCGGAACCAAGAAATCCATCTACGCCCAAGAGATTCTCTTCAACAATGCTCGCATGGGCATGAGGGGTATCTACAACAACCAAGAGATGTCCAAGACGCAGTTCCTCAAGCGGAGTGTTAATATGTACCGATCGGGATTTGCATCTAGAAAACTTTGGGATGAGTTCAAGGAACTCTACGCCTTAGACCAAGAGGAGGCGACTAGGAAGGTCCAAGAGATGCTGAAGGACGATTTCAGTAAGCGCATCATCGTGGATTACAAGTTGGCCGCTAATTCGGGGCACTACCGTAGCATCATTGAGCAGGTGGAGAACGCCTATGGCAGCATTGATATGCTTGTCGTTGATGGTCTTTCTATGATGATGGACACGGGAGGGGAGAAGGACTCTGCGGAAAAGCATACCCGTGAGCTGAAGTACTTGGCCAACGAGATGAACATTCCCATTATCGCCTTGGTCCACGTAACTAAGGATGTCCCCAAGCACACGAGGGATCTGACTCCCTACTTACGGGGTAGTGGTAAGATTTATGACAACGCAGATATCTTTATTTCGTGCAGTCTGATTGTTGACAACGAAAGAACCAATGGTGACGATATTGTTTATAGGAACGATTTGGGTTACCTAAGGTTATTTGATAAAAGAGATTCGGGAGAAACTATCAATGTAGTTTATAACTTTGATAGCAACACGTTGATGATGGAATCTTCCGGACTAGAACCAGCAACATTAGAGTTCAAAGTAAAAAATAAATACCTAAATGGAGACAAATTTTAACATAATGCACAAAAGGCCCGAAGGAATGGCCTATGACATGTTCCACGAGGAACGTCGTTCTGCCAACAAGTTGATAAAGGAGTATCTAAGGGGCAAGAAGGATCCCAAGCAGGGCAAGTACTCCACGCGATACAACTTGGTAAAGCAAGCCTACAAGTATATCAAGACCGGATGGTCTGAACTCGCTCCGAACCAAAACAAGTTTTTGGAGTTATTGGGGCAGATTCAGAAAAATGAAGGACGGAAAGATACACCTGGGGACGATATTCAGCCAGGAGGAGACGGGGGCGAGTTTGTATCGTCTAGCGATGCCCAACCTGTGGCTCCAGAAGGAACACGAGAAGGACTTTCTGCTGACGAACTTCAAGCAGATACCAAGCCTTGAGGACGAGCATGTCCAAACGGTAGACATCTTCCTAGCGTCCAGGAACCTCGTCTTGGGGACCGACAAGGAGATAGAAGACTTCTATAACACTTTGCGATCCCATGGTGCCAAGGTTATCTTGGACTATGACGACTACTGGGTGCTCCCATCGGACCACCATATGTATCAGTCCTACAAGACCCAGAATCTGCCCCACAAGCTCGCTAAGAGCATTGAGTGTGTTGACCACGTGTTCTGTACCACCTCATACCTCCAAGAGCGTATAAAGCCTATCAACGCGAATGTGAGCATCGTGTCCAATGTCCCCTACCCGGAGGGCATTGATGCGTTTGTAGCCCGTCCTACGGAGTCTGAGAAGGTTCGGTTCGGTTGGTTCGGGGGTGCACAGCACATCCCGGACGTTGCCCTTATGGCTGAGTCCATGAAGTCGCTGTACCGGGATCGGTCGCTTAATGACCGGTATCTAATCGTATGCGCTGGCTGGAACGACAACCCGGCCTACCAGGCTTACGAGAATGTTTTTACCAATGGTTACCGAAATAGCAACTATGCTAGAATTAACGCTATGAGCGTTTATGAGTACGCCTATGGGTATAACGAGGTGGACGTGTGTTATGCCCCACTTAGAGGTGACAAATTCAACCATTATCGTTCTGAGTTAAAGTGCGTTGAGGCAGGTTATATGCATAAACCTCTGATTTGTTCCAAGATACCTCAGTACGAAGATGTTATCAAGCACAATGTCAACGGATTACTTGTTGGCGAGAAGGAGTCCAATGCCTGGTACCGGTACACCAAGATGCTGATCAACGACAAGGACATGCGTGATGAGTTGGCCAAGAACCTCCATAAAACAATCATGAGGGACTTTGACTACAAGAAAGTATTCCCTAAAAGGGTAGAGATTTACAAAAATATTTGTCAAAACAAGTCCAAAACTGCATAAAGCAGTATTATATTTGCATCAGTAGCACGGATATTCAGCCCCTGCCTTTCAGTCCCGACCTTTTTGGTTTCGTTTTCAGTCGGGGTCTTGATGGGTGGGGGCTTTTGCTTTTGGGACTTGCGAACGGCATAGTCTGCTTTTTTGTTGAATGAGTGATTAAATAACTCATTATGATTCGCATTTCTACGGTCACGATTACAAGGCCAACTGGAACAACGGCTTATTCGGCCAACGACCGGATTACAACGACCACTGGTACTACCAATACAGGGTCTGTGTTTTTGGGACTTGCCGAAACCATGTTTGGAAATGGCTATGTCACCAAGGCGAAGATTTTCACAAACACCAACGCCTCGGGCATATCTTCGGGTCTTAGGTTGCACTTGTACACCCTTGCTTCGGGCGAAACCCTATCTGCGGGTACCACGGTGGGGGATAATGCTCCCATGGTCATTGCCTACGCAGATGCCGCTAAATATGTTGGGTACATCAACTTCACAACCTGGATTAACACGGCTAGTGGATCATTAAGTATTGTTGACACGGCTAGGCTTTGTTTTCAGCGGTCTTTGGCGCCTGTGGTTTCAGGAGCACCCGGTCCGGGAATTCGCCAAGAGTTTCCTTTAACGGGCACTTTGGTTGGTATCCTTGAGTCTTTAGGTGCTTTTACGCCAATTGATAGTCAGCAGTTTCAGATTGAGTTAATGACCGATGCCTACGAGGGTTAATGGGAATATCAATGGCAGGGCTCTAAGGGGTCGTAGAGCGCACACAACCTTTGCGTTGCTCATAAGTCCTGCGCAGCAGGCGTGGAACGACTTCAATGCCCGTGCGACGGCTGATGGAGCACTTGACCCAGAATCAGCCGTAAATGACTGTCTGTTCACCCGCTTTGCTGCAATCTACAACTTCTAAGAATGCCCACACCATCGCTTATCCTTGTGCCTGCTCGATTTAAGACGGGCAAACTCTACACCCAAATCGCTACAACTTCGGCTGGCGTTGTTCTCGGTTCATCGGGGGACTTCAATGTTACTCGTGCAACTACGGCAACAAGGTTTAATGCGAACGGCCTGATTGAGAGTGTTGCAAGTGGCGTGCCTCGTTTAGACTACTACACCAGCGGTGGAACGGCTGGATGCCCTGCTCTCTTGGTGGAGCCGAGTGGAACGAATTTAATCGTTCAAAGCCAAAACTGGCTTGCAAATGGTTGGCGTGATGACGCAACGGCAAACGTTACAACGGTAACAGCGACCACAGGAACGATTGACCCCTTAGGAACATACACGGCCAATGCAATCAGTCCAACGAGCGGGAGCGCAACACACCTAAAGGTTGGTAGCGAGAATTCTGCAAGTTTTACAGGCAGTACGGTCTATACAGCAAGTGCTTTTTTTAAGCAAGGAACAGGTAATGCTGGAAGGTACGTTCAATTAACTTACCCAGTGGCAAGGTTTTCGCAAAATGGTTTTGCGAATTTTGATTTACAAGCAGGTGCAGTCGTTGCAAGTGGTGGCACGGCAGACACCAATAGGGCCGCAAGAATTGAAAATTATGGCAACGGTTGGTATCGGTGTAGTTTTACGGCTACTTGCACAAGCAATGGCACTGAAAATGGATTCACCGCTGTTTTAATAACCGCAAGTGGTGATCCTCGTGCGCAACCCTTTGCTGGAACCATAACGGATGTCCTTTACGGATGGGGAGCGCAGACCGAAACAGGCTCCGTAGCCACCTCCTACATCCCCACAACAACCGCATCGGGAACACGCAACGCAGACGTGATAACCCTATCAGGTGCAGTCAGCGGTTGCATCGGGCAGACCGAGGGGACGATTTATGTGGAGGTGGATATGCAAAGGTTGATTCTTGGGAGCGTCTTTGTTTTAGACGTTGGTGGAACGGGCGAATACATCGCAATCTCAAAACTCGCAACAGGGGCTTTTAGGGTGAGTATCAAGAAAACATCAACTTCAGCAGTCAACATCATTACAACAACGACAAATGCGGTTGGTATCTATAAACTGGCCTTAGGTTATAAAAGTGGAGATTACGCTCTTTACATCAATGGAGTGTCAAGAGGAACAAGCGCGAATGCAACCGATTATCCGACGGGTTCTTTAACTCAAGCCGTTGTGTCAAATGCAAACTACGGTTCACTCAACGACTTCATCCGTGCTGCTGCCCTCTACACCACTCGCTTAACCAACGACCAACTCCAAGCGCTAACTACTTTATAAAACAAAGACAAAATGGACTTCCCGATTTCCGAATCAGTAACCGCAGTCATTGCGGGAGTCATTGGATGGCTCACCGGCGGTAAAATCCAAAAGGAATCTGCAGAGATACAAAACGCCAAAGCAGTTCTTGCCATGTGGCAAGAAACAGCAGAAGCCCAAAAGCTGGAAATAGAGGCAATGAGAAGGGAAATACAAGCACTTCGAGAGAAACTTGACGAAATGGAAACCCATGTCCGAAAGATTGAATCAGAAAACATTGAGTTGAAAAGATTGCTCAATAAATGAACCTAGACGACCTAAGCATACCCGACAAGGTAAAAGCCGAACTTTGGTACGTAATGTCCAAGTTCGGCATCAATACACCCGAGCGATTAGCACACTTCCTCGGGCAATGCCACCACGAAAGCGGTGGATTCAAGTTCACCACGGAGAACACCAACTACTCCGATGTAGGGCTGAAGAAACGCTTCAGCAAGTACTTCAAGGACAAAGACATCTCCAAGTACGCCCGTAACCCTGAGAAGATTGCCAATCTTGTCTACGCTAACCGGATGGGGAATGGCAATGAAGCCTCCGGAGATGGATTCCGATTCAGAGGCCGGGGCTACATCCAACTGACCGGGAAGAACAACTACAAGACCTTTGACAAGTTCGTGGACGATGACATCGTGCTTAACCCAGACTTGGTAGCAACTAAGCACCCTTTGCTATCAGCGGCCTGGTTTTGGGATGTCAACGACTTAAACGAAATCTGTGACAAGGGGGTAAATAAGTCCACTATCTTTGCTGTGACAAAGAAGGTCAATGGTGGCATCAAGGGACTGGAGGAACGGTCCGTTTTGACCACAAGGTACAAGATCGAGTTATCCTAACGGGAACTTGACTGAACCTATTTTGGTTATTGTATTGACTAAACACCAAACTATGTTTAACGAAGAAGACGACTTGTTGCCCGAAGAGCTAGACCTCATTGAGCAAGAGGAGGAAGAGGATGATTTTGACGCTATTGACAAGGAATGGTTTGAGCAACTTGAGAACATGAAGGTTCCTTCTTGCAATATAGAGAATCCGGACGAGTGCTTAAATTGCGGCTCATGAAACGTGTTGATAAAGCTCAAATGCCTTGCAATAAGCCAAGGCCATCCACCAAGCCAGGGAAGAAGCGTATGGTCAAAGGGTGTGAAGGCGGCAAGGAGAAGCTGATTCACTACGGAGCCGAAGGATACGGCCATAATTATAGCGATGCAGCCCGTAAGTCATTCCGGGCAAGGCATAGCTGTGATACAGCAACAAGCAAGGTAACGGCTCGTCATTGGGCCTGTAAAGACCTTTGGGCAGGACCTGGAGGCAGTAAGAAAGCGTCACCTAAAAACAGAAAGGGAAAATACTAATGAAATGTTCTTCATCTTGCAAATGTTCCTCTTGCTCCAAGAAAGGCAGGTCAGCTCGCTACTATGCAGAAAACCATGAATCAAGGGAGAAGAAGAAGGAATACGACACCAAGTACCACTCCACCCCGGAGCGTGTCAAGTACCGCACGGAGTTGAATCGCAAGAACCGGGAGATGGGTAGCAAGAAGGGCGATGGCAAGGATGTTTCCCACACTAAGAAGGGCGGATTCGTCCTGGAAGCAGCGTCTAAGAACCGGGCTAGAAACCGAGGAAAGAAATGATTAGGGATCCATTTAGGTTCTACAATGCACCACCGGCTGCTCCAACATACTTTGGGGGGACTCTCCCCACCGTGAACGTTGAGTCACCTTATCCTAGCGATTATGTGGCCAATGCGGTTAGAAGAGGTGGGTCTAGGTTTATTCAGCCTATGTTGGGACTTATGGGTCAGCCACAACGAGACATCGTTGAGCTTCTTACTGGAGTGGAGCAAACTCCGTCAGAGGCTATGGGTATTGAGAATCCATATGGTTCTTTTGCCATAGATGCTGTGCTTGATCCTGTTAATATAATTGGCGCAGGCACTATTGCCTCATTAGCCGAGATAGGAACCAAGGGCTTGAGCGCACGATCTATGGGTGAACTTGCTAGGAGATACGCGAGAAATCCATTCACAAGGATTAATCCTCAACCAATTCTCCGATCACGAACTTTAATTCCATCACAAACTTTAATCGAAAGACCCTCCTTGCTTGCTCCTCCACAGAGCCAAGATCAGTTGGACGCATTTAGGCAATTGCAAATTCGCCTTGAGGCTATGCGCAGTAAAACGCCTGTTGTAAACAAGTCTGGCCTCAATAAGGGTACCGCTTTAGCTAGAATAAAAGACGAAGATTCAAAGAAGTTATTGGAAGAGATGAGTGACAAGGATTTTCAAGAAACAGCAATGACCGCTGATAGAAAAATAGTGGAATATGTTGATGACAATGTTGCTAATGATTATCTAAAATATGGATCATCGTTGTTTAAGAGAACGCCCAAGATGGAAACGATGCCAATTGAAGGATATATTGATGAGTTTAATAGCCCTAAAAACATACAAAGGCTAAATGAAATTGTAGGGAAAAATAATAAAACTGGAGTTAAATACGAAATTCTTGGATTGAGCAAAGATGATGATTTATTGGCTACAGGATTGCCTCTTCCACCTAGTTTCAAAGAACTTCTAATAAAAACTCCTCGCCAAGAAATTGGTGGAAAAGTTATCCCCGAATCGGTTAAGCGTTTTACGGTAAGAATTGCGCCAGGAAAATATTATGGGGATGTAAAGGATGTTGTTAATGCAAATTACATGACTGATTTCCCTGGATTATCCATGGTAAATTCTAGTCCAGGAATTTTTTCTGATAATGTTGTAAGGGAAGGTAGCGGATTATACAAGTCTTTAAATCAGTTTTTAAAAGAAAGTAATTTGGGAAGAGTAAAGTCTGGTCGAAATTCCTTGTCCCCTAGTGCTGATGCACTTTGGAATAAAGCTATAAGCAGAGGAGATGCTTTTGGATATTACGGAGATCCCAACTCAATTTTTGCAATTATGAGATCATCAAATCCCTACATATTTCCAACAGCTGCATCTTACGGGGTTGGAAGGCTCTACAACTCAAGAAGCCAGCAATAAAATGAAAGACGCATGCTACAACAAGGTAAAGGCACAGTACGATGTATTTCCATCCGCTAGGGCAAGTCAGGCTATTGCCAAATGCCGTAAAGGTTCGGGCAATGTCCGTAAGACCGAGAAGGGCACAAGCTTGAAGAGATGGGAGAAAGAGAATTGGGTAGACCAAAAGACAGGCCGAGCCTGTGGAGCTGGTGGGAAGAACGAGTACTGCCGTCCAACCAAGAAGGTTTCAGAGAAAACCCCCAAGACGACTTCAGAGATCAGCCGCTCTACGCTCCAAAAGAAGATTGCGGAGAAGGGGCGAGTAGGAATGGGCAAGAGAGTTAAGCCAATCAGATAGACATGCTTTACGATCCATTCAGATTCTATGACGCGCCGCCTCCTGCTCCAACATACTTTGGGGGGACATTGCCTACCGTTAATGTTAGGGATTCATATCCCAATGACTATGTGGCAAATCGTGTAAGACAGGGTGGTGGTAGATTTTTTAGCACACTTGGATCGTTCCTTGGCCAACCGCAAAGAGATGTCGTTGAGTTAGTGACAGGGGTTGAACAAACGCCCTCCGAAGCCATGGGTATTGAAAACCCATACGGAGCATTTGCGGTTGATGCTATTCTTGACCCGCTAAATGTTGGTCCGACATTTCTTGCTAGGAATATGTTGAGAAATCCGTTTAGGGTTTTTAACTCTTATGGTAGAAACCAGGTTCCATTAAACAGCATTGGGGTGGCATCCGACGCACCAGCGGCGTATGGAAAAGCTAATTACTCGCCGGAAGATTTGCAGGCGGCTATTGAGATGGCTAATAGAGATTTGAGAGCCTTTGGAGAGTCGCCATATAATATAGAGAAAGTAAGGGCAATTAGGGAAGAGGAACTTCGTAAACACTTAAACAGCAGTAATTATAAGTCATTCATTGATAATTACAGAAACAGTGGCGCTATGCCTGTTAAAAATCTTCTTTCTTTTTTAAAGAGTCAGGATAAGTTGTATATACCGATGAATCTTTATCCGTTTAATGGCCCGCTAATCGTTGACGATGCCAAAAAGTTTGCTGATAGATTTTATTCTCAAAAAATGACGTCCCCAAGAATTCAAGTCATGAGCGCTGGAAATCCGTATGCTCTCGCTAATAAAAATGTTGCAGGCGTGTATTTTCCTGGCGAAAAAAGAGTTAATCTCTTTCCAAAAAATGAAAGAATTTATGACCCCAAAAATAGATTAGGTGGCGATGATGCATATGTTGTTAATAAAAAACTGTCAAAATCACTACAAGATCTGTACTTAACAATGATACATGAGGGAACGCACGGAAGAGCTTTTAGGTTAGGGGTTACCGATACTGAAAGAAAAATATTGTACGACGCATGGAAAGATATTATTGGTAACGATGGGATTAAACTTTCAAGATTTAATCCAATGGGTAGACAGGTTACTAAAGGCAAACCACATATACAACAATTTGAAACAGAGGCGCTTCAGGGTGAGTTAAGGACGCTTTTAAACGATAAAGATGGAAGCAGGATTTACAGCGAAAAGGATATACCGGAAATAAAGAAGGCTATCAAAAGGATTGCGAACACAAACATAGCGTACTTAAGTGATATTAGAAAATCCCCGGAAATTCTTGAAAAAATAGATTTAAAGCCATTAATTAAGTCCTTGAATAAAATAGGGTTTGCAACAACGGCCCCATACGTTGCCACTAAATTACCGGACAATAATAAAGAATAACTAGTATGCCACTCAAGAAAGCCAAAGGCACCGCTAAGAAGGCCATGAACAAGGCCGTATCTGCAAACATCCAGGAACTGACCCGGGCCAACCGGGAGAAGCCTGCTAACAAGAAACGAAGCGAAAAACAAATCGCTGCTATCGCATACTCCGCAGCAAGAAAGAAATGACCATAGACGAAAACGCCAAGCACTACCTGGTCCACGCATTGTGGATCGTTGTCCTCCTTTTTAGTTTTCAGACCTGCATGCAGGAGAGGGAAAGGAGAAAGGAAAAAGAAGCCTTTATTGAGTCCATCCAGGACAGCGTAGTACACTACAAGAAGATCGGGGACGAGGTGTACGCCCAAAACGCTCTACGGAGCCTCACAATCAACGAACTCAAGGCAAGTAATGTCAAGGGTAAGGCAGAGATAAAGAAGCTCTCTAAGAGGCTCTCTGAGGCTCTAGCGTTTGTTGACGTTATGGTGGTCCATGATACGGTCCGATCGGTGATCACCCAAAGGGACACGATTCGTGATTCGTTCACCTACCAGGACTCCTGCTTGGCCTTGTCGGTGGAAGGAGATAGCATCGCCTACAAGATGGCGCCATTAAGCCTTCAGTTGATTCAGCATCGCGATGGAGATTTAATCATTGCATCCGCCAAGGTGGACGGATGCGGGGTTGTGACCAAGATATCCGGATTCTCCGTGGTGCAACCCAAAAGAAAATGGTACGAGCACCCCGTGCTTGTAGGAGTTCTTGGCTTTACCGCAGGAGTTCTTGCTATTTCAAGACCTTAAAGGATAGATCTACCTGTATCCCCAAGACGTGGGCTAATGCCATTACGTCTTTTTGTGACGCATAATTCTTGTTGCCTTTTTCAAAATAGGGTGTGCTCATGTACTTTTGTATCCTTTGGTAATCAAGTTCATTTTCAGAGCATACTTTTAACAAAGAAGATTGCTTTCTCTTTATTTGTAACTTGATTAGTTGCCTTAATCGGCTGTTGCTTCTAAGAACGCAGTACTTGAAAGAACTCAGTTCAATTGGATCATCATTTGTCATCCAAGAGATTTCTTACTTTTTCTATTTCTGACTCAGAAAGAATGTCGTTTTCGACATTTGCGCTGTCTAGCCTAATAATATAATTAGATCTTTCTTTAAGGCCATCAATGGAGTTTATTTTTTTGGCTATAGCTTTTACTTTTGACTCACTTGATAGCCTAGCGAAATCCAAGAACTCATCGGGTACCTGGCCTGTAAAATATCCCTTATTAAAGCTCTTTACTAAACCTTCATACTGATCTTGAGTCATAGAGTATTCTCTAGCCGCATAATCGGTGTATCGCTTAACCTTGTCCAAAGATTTGTCTCTTTCGGCACCGGTCTGTCTAGCGGCCCTAAAACCCAAGTCCTTCATCATAGAGTTTAACTCTTTTATGTTTGACTTTTGGATTTCATTCTTTTCAATTTTTGTTTTAGGCTCAATTTTGCCCTTCAGTACCTGCTCTTGGTAATGCTTCTCCGACCAAGACTTATTGAATATGTCTGTAGCCCTAAGCATTCTTTCCATAGCATTGTAATCCCTTGTGGCCGCTTCTGCAAATTGGTCAAAAATCTCAAAGAGTCTAGCTAATGGTATGCCTGCCAATGCCGATCCGGCATTAGCAATTCCTCGCAATATTTCGCCTTCATCAAATGACTCAGCGGAATCCCCAAACTGACGAAACTTTATTGAAAGACCGGGAGCGCCTGCAGATATGTAATCAGATAGTTTTTCGACAGCCATATTAAATTTCTCCCTAACTGATGCCTCATCGTATTTCTCTTGATCAAACGAGTCCGTGATAAATGGTTTTATTCCAACAGCAAACATCAAGTTTCCCGGGACGCCAAAGCCTGAGAAAAACCCGCTCAACAACTCCGTGTAATACTTTGACTCTGACTCTTTTTGTCTTTTTGATTTCTTTAAGTCTTTGTCTTCATCGTCATCGCCAAAGCCAAGTGCTCCATAAACCAACTCGGGAGTTCTTGAGACAAGCGTGAATAGGGCCGTACTTATGAGCCCAAATTGCAGCATAATGTAGGCATGTCTTGCTGGATCCCCTATGCCTTTTGATAACAATTGTGCAGAAAGGATTGCACCTCTCATCATCTGTTGGCTAGCCGTCTGGTAGCTCATAAGAAGTCTTAAAAGCGGATTTCTTTGAGCATTACTGATCAGCATGTTGTTCCCTGATTGTTGCGACGCGTTTGTTGCCTTATAAAGTTCAAAGCTAGCATCATTTTGAGCCGCTATTCTTGCGCTGCTTTCATCCATCGTCTTTATGTATTCCTTATACCTTTCGTTCTTAATAGAATCATAAAGAGGTCCTCCACCGATAACAATTGACAAAAAGTCAAAAACCGCCGTTGGAGTGTATCCTATTTTGAGCATTTTGTCAACTAATGAGAAAATGTCAATTTGCCCATCTTTCGTCCTTCTCTCTAGTTCTCTTGCGTCAATGCTGAATATTCTACCTCCGAATCTCTCCTTGACCCACGACATACTTTGGATTTCTTTTGTCGTAGAAATCCAATTCATTGATTTAACTGAACTGAGATATTTGCCAATACTTGGGGCTAATGGAGCAAAATTCAGCGTGGCAATAGGTTGGAAAAGAGCGGCCCTTGTGTTAAACCACATCTGACCTAATACGGATCTGTTCACCCAATTAGCAACTCCTTCACCAATAATCTTTGTTTCTATCTTTGAACTCTTATTTGTGACGACTCTTTGTACATTTGACTTTATTGAATCGGCGCCGGCTTCTCCATATTTGTTTTTTATCAATGTCATCTGCTCTTTGCCAAACATAGCCTTAGCATTATTCAACAGGGGCATTCTGGTGACCATATCGATCATTCCATCCATGTAGTTGTTATACTTGTACGCCACATTTGAGAAAACAATTTGCCCTCCATCTCCCCTTGAGATAACATTGTTTGACATTACCGACATCACTCCGTCCTTATTTGGTGAACTAAGAACATCAATAGACTCATCAATCATTGCATCATCGCCGACTATTGACAGCGGAGAATACGGTATAGACTGAGGTATGTTGTTTGAATAAACCTTATTAAGGATTTCTATAGCCCTTGCGTTTTCATCCGGATTCTTTGAGAAAGAAGAGTTTTTGTTGTACTGCTTAGGATCAAATGAAATCGTGCTATATCCGTAATTTGTTAAGGTAGGCAATATCTGTTCATTTAGGAAATCTTGGTATGCCTGAGTGATTTCGCTTACGGCCCTCATTAATCCTTCATCATTTAACACATAGTCAATGATGCTATCTATATCTTCCTTGTTGTAGTTGACGAGCCCTTCTCCACCTGCCCTAACTAGAGCATCCGGATCCCTAAGCATCATGAATGTGTCTATTATTTGCCCAATAGTCAGCCCATCTTCGTTCGTCCCTTCTGCATACACATCTCCTATCCTTAGGACAATTGACTTTACCTTTTTGGAAATATCAATGTTAAAGCCGGCATTCTTTAGCTTTTCGGATATTTTATCAAATCTACCGATTTGTTGCTTTAATTCATCTCTGTTGAAATCGGCTTTCCAAATTAAGTCAATAAAGTTTTTCTCAAAGAAATCGTAAGATTCATCGTTGTTTGAAAATACGGCAACTATATTCCTTGTGTCAAAAAAATGATCAAACTTCAGTTTACTTGCAAATTTTCCAAATTTTCCTAAAAGACTTTTGTTTCGCAAGGTATTCCGATTTGTGTCTATAGCGATTACGGAGTACGAATTGCTTTCAAAAAAGTCTTTCCATTCAGATATGTTTTTCCTATCTACCTCTTGAATCTGTCCGCTTTCGTTATCAATAATATAAAAGGTAACACCAGGTCTTTTTGACTTCTCTTCGGCCGACTTGTAATCATTGACCTTTTCCGATGTCCCCAAAGAATTTGATATAGCTATTATTGATCGTTCCTTTAAGGACTTATTGTGGTTACTCAATATCTTGTTTGTAGCAGACTGAGATCTAGCACCAGACTTAAATATTGAGTTTATCTCGTTGTATAGCGCCTTTAATTCCTTGCCGTCCATTTGGCTTAGGCTTTCGTCATTAAAGATTTCAGAATAAAGCTTCAACTCAGATATTGACTCATTCGTGAGTTTTGCCTTTGCCAATATACCCGATTTTGCTTTTGACCAACTAGATGGATTTAGCCTAAGTTTTATTTTTTCAATGATGCTATTCCTGGCTTCTTCAACATCTTTGGCTAATAGTTTTTCCTTTTGAGTCAAAGCTTTCTCAAGTTTCTTTTCAAGTCCTTGAGCCTTTTTATACAGATTAGGATACTTATCTATTATAGCCAAGTTGAATTCGTCTTTGAAAAACCTACTCGCGTACTTAGAAAATTGCGGTCCGTTTTCTGCAAAGTACGGCTTAATCATTCCTAGAGCCGTGCTAGCCCTCGTGACTCCGTTATTGATTAGTGCAGAAATTAGTTCTCCAACATCTTCGGTGAACTTTTTAAATCTTTCTGCATCCTGCTCAGGCAGATTTGCTATACCGAGCCCTCTGCTTTCGCCTCCTTTAACCCAATTGGAAAAAGACTTTGCTGCTTTTTGAGCGGAAGATTTTACGCTTTTTGCCTGCGTATCCGGTTGAGTTGTTGCCTTTTCTCGGAACTCACGCCTTGACTCTGCTACGGGGTTTTCTGGTTTGATTTCAGAAGAAGCACCTCTAAAAAAACGCTCACGACTAATAACCCTCCAAGAGCCTTTCGTTAAACCGGTTGTTCTGTATCCGCCAACCCTATCTACATCCTTGTTTTTTTCAAGCCATGCCCTTACAGCGTCAAGGAACTCGCTTTGCGAAACCCCTCTTTTAGATGTCGTTATGTTAGCAAAAATGGCTGAATTACCCTGTTTGGCCATTGTTAGTCTGACCTTTTTGCCGTCACCAAAGTCTACATCTCCGCGAGTTATGTAGTATGGTTTGGCGGGATTTTGCCCCATCATCCTCATCTGCATAATCTCATCATCCTCGTCGGCTAAATATTCCCCGGTAGGAAACCTAGGGTCTGGAGGTAGCTCTACGTATTCGTATTTTCCCTGACTCTCCGACTGAGTTGTGGACTTTTCTTGCTGTTGTTCTCCAACCAATAAGTCTTCTACTGCTTTGACTAATTCGGGATTTGAGCCGTCTTTCTTGGCTTTGTGGTAGGCTTCGGAGATTACTTGATTTTTATCTTTAAGGGCATCTGCATTAACATCTTTTGATTTTATCTTTGAAGATTTATCTTGTAAGTCAAATGCTTTTAGTTTTCCATTTTTGTCGTAACCTAAATTACCACTTTGCAAATCAGATGCTTCAATACCTAAATTCCTATAAAGTCTGTTTATGTCTTTTAAATCAGAAATGAAATCTGATAAACTATCATATTCGTCTTTGGACTCTTGACTTAGTTCGTCATAGTCTAAATAATCTAAATACTGAATTGGCAATCCTTGTTTGCTTAGAATATATTCTATTGTTTGTAGATTGTCTTCAATTTCTGAATAAGTGTCTAATTCTTCTTGATGTATAATAAACTCGTTTTCAACTTTTTTTACATCATATATTTCTGCGTGGTTTCCCTTTTTTCCTATTAAACTTAAAGCTATTTCTGCCTCATTGGCTGATGAAGTTATTTTTATAACAGTTCCAATGTCAGTGCTATATGCCTTCCCGAAATCACCCTTACCTAAATAGGATAAATTACTTGGGTTTATACCTATTGATAAAGCATATATTTCTTGTGGATTATTGTTAATTATATCATTTCCTTTAATCGGTTGTGTTGAATACTTCTCCTCCAAAGCCTTAGCCGTACTCTCCACATCTTTCAGTACGTCCGGCTGAGTTGTAGGAGCGAACTGGTCTTTCATGTACGACTCAAACTTATCTTTGCCCCAATCTCCTTGGATTTGGCTTGAGATGTAATCGGATGCAGCCTTGACTGCCTGTGCGATCGTTTGCCCTGCGTCAATAGCCAAGATGGCTGTATCAATGGCTGTGTTCCATACCGCTTTCGTGATCGGGACAACGCCAAAGGTCAAGTCAATATTTGCTTTACCACCGGGCTTTGCCTTTAACGACTTGAGTGTTTCTTTGAGGCTCTCTATAGCCTTCTTCACATCTTGCTTTTCTTGAACTGGTTTTTTTGCGGTAGGAGAGGCCTGAGCCTCTCCCTCTACCGCCGGAGTTACTTGCCCTTCTTGGCGCCCTTCTTCTTGAGAAACGCGGGAAGAGGCTTCTCCTTCATCACCTCTTTCTTGGGTGACATTGGTTTCTTGCCGTACATCTTGTTCGGTTTGAGGTTGAACTCCGACAGCTTCGGGTGCCGTTCCCGTTTCCCTAAGATTAGGGAATGCCTTTACAAGCCGCTCTATTGGAACAACCTTTTGAGCTGTGCTTAAAATTGCTCCTTCAGGAACTGTTCCTATTTGTCTTTGAGATTCAGCAATGGCTATATCCAATGCCAAATCCTGATCGTCTATTCTGAACTCATTACCCGAAACAGCATCTCTTACAACAACTGAAGATAGATTGCCATTTTGGTCAAAGTTAGAGGAAACCCATTGCATATTCGTGAATGGAGTACTAGGGAATGCGCCTTCATCAACGGAAAGATTTCCTTGCGTAGCATTGTATTCCCCTCCTTTGATTTTCTTCATTTCGGAGTTAGGAACAAACTGATATTTTAAGCCGGTTCTTGATTGGGTAATGGGGACTCTTGTGACAACAAGTCTTCCTTGTTCTCCTGTTTTAGGGTTGGTAACCTGGACTCCGATAAACCTGTCTGTGGAGATTTTTTGAGGTACCCCTGGTTTTGCAGTTCTAATAACACCCTTAACCTGTCTTGCTTCTCCAGCTTGCTCAGTAGTAGTAGTTGTTGCGAATTCATAGTTTAGTAGGTTGTCAATTTGTGACTCAATGATGTTTGATAAATTATCTTTTTGGTTGTCGCTTAGTTTTTCAGACTCAAAAACCTTGGTCTGCTCATCAATAAGGGCTTCAGCTGCGGATTCCAACTCGGCGACATCAATCTCTTCTGCGTTGTTAATCCTTGTTGTGATGTCTGCCACAATAGGCTCAAAACGTGTAGAGACTAAATCTAAGACGATTCCGTCTTCAATTGATAGCGTTATTTGATCGTAAATACTTATGCCTTCAGATGGAGCGACAGGGGCAACCTCGTCAACAGGCTCAACCTGCGTTGCTTCCGCGGTAATATTCGCTTTATCCAATATGGACTTTATTTCTTCGTTTATTTTATTGATTTTGGCAAGATTCCTGTCCTTTATGGCTTGAGGCGTATTCTTGTCCATTTTTGAATTGATTGACTCAATTTCAAGCATTTTATCGGCAATCTTCCTGGCAGAAACATCATCAATGTCTTCCGGTATTTGACTGTATATGTTGCCAATCAAGGAAAGCCTATCAACATTCTTTTTGTACTGAGAGTCTTTGAACTTATCCTTGTTTTGCTCAAACAGATCAAGAGTCACTTCAACCTTGTTATTTCTTGCCACATTATGGAACAAATCTTCTTTAAGCCTTGATCCCGAATAAGCAAAGCCCACACCTCCCAATGGAGCCACGGCAACAAGCGTATTTACGGCTATACCAGCATAATCCTCAAGGCTCTTCTCTTCAAATTGGGGTTGTCCTTTTAATTCAGGGAACTGATTCGTGATGGATGCATTAATGGACTCTTGAACGCCCTGGTCTAATAGCTCTTCTGCTACCTCAACCCCCGACGTTAGCGAGAAAGCCTTTAAGCCTTGAATTCCGGCCTTTATGGCAAAATCAAGACTTTTCCTTGAAGCCAATGACCTTACGGCTGCTTGAGAAAACGCCTTGCTCATTCCCGTCTTGAAAAACCTGTTTATAGGAATAGCATTCTCAATAAGACCGGTCTTGGCCGCTCCTATTGCGGAAAAGATAGCCCTTGTTTGTGGGTCTATCTTTGCGCCAGCCTGCAACGCAGCCTGATCCATTTCTGCGGCTATTTCGTCGTAGGCTAGTGCCGCTGTTCCAATTGACCCAATCGCAAATCGACCAAGCCTACCGTAAGGTGTTGCAACAGCAACAATAGACGGAATCATATTTAATCCTTGCTCAAATACAAAGCCTAAAGTGTTTGCAGACAACAACCCTCCTTCAACGAATTGACCAGCCTTGGCGTCATAGGGGGCTTTAAAAACCGCAAGTCGTGGGTCCTTAGTTGCCAACAGATTGTCCATCAAGGATGACTTCATCTTATCCGCAATATCTGTTGCACCTAGTGCTCCGGCAAAATCGGAAAGTAAGTATCCGCCACCACTAATAAACCTTGAAGCAGCTAAGGATGCTTTCCCGAAGAAGTTAGTTTCATCCAGCTCTTTTGCCTGCTGTCGAACTCTTTCATTAATTTCTGCTAATCGCCCTTGCGCCTCTGGTATTCCATACTTTTTAACAGACTGCTCGTAGCCTGCATAACTTCTTTCAAAGTCGCCAAATTTTGCGTCAAAATCAGCCTGCAACTGATTAGCAAGTTCAGCGTATTGGTTGTACTCATCTTGAAGATCCATAGCGCCGTACCAATTGGCCTTGCTAATTGCGGAATTGATATTGTCAATGGCGGCATTTCTTTCATTTGCAAACTCGGGGTTTGATAAAGAGGCTTTTACGCCATCAAAAGAAAGAGGAGCGTCCGGATAATTCTCATTATAGTAATCAGCAGCAAATGCTTCGCTGGCAAATAGCGAGTTTGCTAGTATGTTCCCTTTTCCGAAATCGGACTCGGAACCAACGGCTCCTTCTTTGGCTATATTTTTGTAGTAATCCTCAATTGATTTGAAATCCTTTTTTGGTATATTTCTTCCCTCTATTGTATTTGAGAACTTTGTTGGAAGTATTTCCGTTCCTCTCCCAATAACTGGCTCGCTGTCAACCTGAACAAACGGACTCTCTAAACTTGACTCATCAATTCCGGGTCTTGCCGGTTGAACCATTTCCCCTCCTTGAAAACCAAACTGCTGAGGAATAAACGGAACTTCAACTCCGCCTCTTTCTCGCTGAAAAGCAACCTTTGTCCTTGGCAATGGAGGAGCAGACTTTAAGTCCTCCATTAAATTTCCTGTCCTTTTTGTCGGAGGAGATTCTACATTAAACTCTATTAGGTCTGCTTTATCCGGGTTGTCATTAACCCAGTTTTGGGCTAGCGTTAAGTCATCTAAATTAGCGACATCATTTCCAAAATCCTGCCGTAATGCAGCAGCGAGTTCTTTGTATTTTATTTTTGGCACCTTATTTTATTTTACTAGAAGACCTCTTGATTAGTTCATCTACTGCAGTTCCTTTTTGGACTTGCCTTTTAGTAGGAGCCACATTTGCTCCTTTGCCAAGAAGTAGTTGCCTAGCCCTATTCTCCTCAAGAACGACATATGCCTCTGTTTCTAAGACCTGGCCTGCAGCATCTCTTTGAGCGATTGTTGCCGACGCCTTATTCTCAACCCAACCAACGCCAACTGGAGCTCTGCCGACAACCTTCTTTCCAACAGCATCTTCTGCTGTTAAAATAGGCACTTTCTTCCCGTCCTTTAAATAATATGGGTAGGTTCTTACCTCGTTAATAGTTGGCTTGCCGATTAATATTTCGCCATTTACCCCAACAACAGGATTCACTAGCCCCTCCATTGGAGTAGGGGTTGATAACATTACGTCTCCGGTAGGGATCGTTAGAGGAGCCGTTGTTCCGGTTGGCTCTTTAGTGTTAAGAATTATTCTTTCACCGCTTAATACGCCTTCATAGAATTCAATAAGCGGAGAAATGTATTGTAAGGCATCCGGGTCGTCTATGTATTTTTGGGACACCTTTTTTGCCTTTTCTAACTGAGTCCTAGTGACTGTCTTTAATTCTTTTAAGCCAGCCTCATCTCCTCGATTAATTCCTTGATTTGATTGAGACAAAATATAATCTCTTTGTTTTTCAAAGATATCTCCGCCCAAATCTGCCCGGATGTTTGCCTCAAGTTTTTTACGCTTACGATCTTCCTGTTGTTCTTTTAAACCACCAATTTGTATATTGTAAAGATCCTCCTGCATTTTTTGGTCCTGAATCCTTCTTTGTTCAGCCTGTTGATTTTGCGCATAGACCTTTTGGGCGGCACCCGATTGAATGTCCCTAGCCTTTTGCTGAAGCGACTGCGTCATCTTTCGGAATTCTTGGTTCAATGTAAAACTTTCAGGCGACGTCATGTCAACTTTACTTGGGTCAATACCAAGTTGAGCCGCCTTGTTGACAAATTGGTTCAATTCATCAATGCCTGCGTAAAACTGCTGTCTTACGGCATCTTCGGCCGTTGCCATCACATTGGGGTCTAGACCAAATTGCGACTCGGAAACCATGTCCATAGGTTGCTGCATGGCTCCACGAGAAAGCGGGTTTGCCGTAGCAGCGTTGACACCTTGGTTCATTCTGAATACGGGGGCTTGAAACCCAAATCCAGCCGTTTGCTGAGAAGTCCTTGGTGTTAATTCAATAGCCATATGCTGTTTTTATAGTCTTTTATCTATCGTATGTTACCGCACTCGGCATCCTAAACTCAGGAGTTCTAAACCCAAGACCGCTTGATACTTTTGCCCCCCTATACCTATAGTCGGGGAAAAGATTTTCGCGCAAAGATTCATCAATGACTCTTTGTAAGTCAATCGGAATCCCGCTGACACCTGGTCTTTGACTTCTCCTGTATTTTGATATGAGTGAATTTATCAAGCTTGGGGTATATTTGTAAGAAGACTCATCGAGGTTTAATGCCGACTCTCTAGCCGCCTGGGCCTCTTGTGCGGCTAAATTTTCTCTCTCTTGCTCTGACATTTTTTTCCACGATTTGTACCTGTCAATCGTGGATATGTAATTCGGAATATCTCTGACTATTGCCCCAATAGATGCCCCAATGTTGGATCTTTGTTGGTTAATATCGCTTTGCAGTCCAGATCTTTGATCCATAAAGTCCTGCATGGCCATTTGGTAGCCAAGTTGCTCTTGAGCTCGTTCCTGGGCCATCTCTTGGTTTCGCATGTTGACCAACTGATCCAAGTCAGCTCTGTTCCTTTGCTGCGTAGCCATGTCGTTCAAAAGACCTCTACGCTGCTGGTCAGCAATGTTTGAACTAACGCCCTGCATGTAGGCCAATCCGGCGCCACCACCCAAGTTCGCGGCAATCTGTCTGCCACGCTCAAACTGCCTGCCTGCCTGCTCATCGGCAGCCCTCTGATAACCCATCATGGGTTGGTCAGCCAATTGCTGCTGTTGGGCGATTCTCTGCCCTAGGAGAGGGTTTCTCCTGAAAGCTGGCAGTTGGGGTGTCTGCAATGAATTGAGTCGCTCCTGAGCCTTCCTGCGGGCTTTATTGGACACCAATGCGGAAACAACATTCCCTGCCACAGGAGCTCCAACGGAAAACAATGGGTTTACACCCATTCTTGACTTTAGGATTTGTGCGAATAATTGATCGTAGCTCATCTTTATACAAATTTAAGGTATTCAGCCCTATTAGGCATAACATTTTTCCGCATATTTTGGATTTCGTTAAGGTAAGCATCTTGCCTTACTTGCGCCATAGCGTCAGAAATAGCCTTATTTCTATCGGCCATTTCGCTGGCGTACATCGCATCGTAACTCTCTTCTGCATTCTGTTCAGCTTCCCTTGCAGCTCCACCTCCGAACAGCCCTGACGCCGCTCCACCAAAAGCTCCCCCAATGCTAGCTCCAAGGGTAGCTCCAAGTTTAGCTCCAGCAGCTGTTCCTGCACCAGGAGCTAACAAAGACCCAGCAATAGCTCCCAATCCGACGCCAATAGCCGTGGTCCATGGAGATGCCTTGGCCCGTTGTTCTTCTTTGGCTTTGTCTCCCATCTCTCGGACATAGTCTGTCCGGCTGGGCATCATAACAGGGTTGTATAAACTTGGATCCATTATCTGAAGACCTTTCTGGATTGATTAACTGCTGACCGAAGGTTTATTGCACTATTAGTATTACTGAAGAATAGCTTTATGGTGTGGTAAGATCCGACAAGCCTCTTTCCAGATGTTCCACGAATGATGTTCGCCGTAGCCATACCAAGACGACTCACGATGCCACTTGCTTGGTTGCCCGTAGTGTCGGACGCCAATGTTGACGTGTCGTTGTAAGCCGTGACATTGTATTGACTGAAAAGAGACTGACTATTAATACCAACAATGTCTAGGACTTTTGGTTCATTAATGTCTTTGTTGAAGACATACTCAATCTCCGCATCAACCACTCTTATGTGGTTTCCGGTAAGAAGGTCTAAGTAATCGTTCCCTCCTTTCCATTGATTGATATGCAAATCAAGATCGTTATGATTTGGATTACCACTATGGGACTGAAGCATGTAAGTGCTTCCGTTCAAGTCAAAGATGTAAAGCGGCCTGTTTCCGTACTTACCTCCATATCCATTGCCTTGTACGTCCCAATCCAAATTGGACACAAAAGCATCTAGCTTAGCATTGTAGGTCATCCATACATTGACGTCTTGGTTATCGTACGGATTATCGTTGTTTCTCAAAAACCCAATAATGTACAAGTTCTTGTCAACGCGGTCGTAAGACAGGGTTATAGAATTCTCGAGCCATGGAACATTCGTCTTTGAAAACTTAGTCCTAAACTCTTCTTCCATCCTGGCAAGCGAAACAATCTTGGCTCCATCGGAGATGTTGACCAAGGCCCCTCTTTTCGTGTCTAATACATAAACACCATTCTCTGTCGGAATCATACAGCGAATAAGTTCTACTCCATAATTTGATGTTATTGTTTTTGGTGGAGAATTTTCGCTAATATAAGTTCCTCCCTGCACGGTTAACACCTCATTGTCTTGAAGTGTCGTTAGCGACTTATTCACATACAAAAGAGATATAGCGTCGTCTTGACCAATGATGGGTTCTCCATCGTTAAGGAGGGCAATCTTGGTGACTTTTCCATAGCGCTCGTCCATGTCAAAGTAATTCAGGGCTCTAAATCTTGAAAACCCATCAACCCCCAAATCAGCCGATCGAGCATCCGAATAAATAAGCCTTGCAGGGTAGTTGTTAGAGATTTGAACGAGCCTGTTTTCCGAGAAGAACGATTTGGGTAAGTTCTCAATGGAATACCCAAAATTGTAGTTGTAGAACGCGTCGGCTTGGTAATGACCAACAGTTCCAGCTGTAGCGCCGGTTAGGTTGTAGTAAGGGAAGCGATCCCTGTCTGAATTGTAAAAAGCATTGGCCTCTCCTTCCGTGTACATTTCAATGTATTCGGGACTTGTTTTTGTTCCAGTCTTAAATACTTTTGTGCTCGTTGCATTGCAGTTGAATTGAACATCAGCCAAAAGTCCGTATGTTCCACTTGATGTTGGCACATAATACGAAGGTACATTGTACTCATCGTTAACCTTATAACGATACTTTGATATAAAGCAGTCGCCTCCCCACACCTCAAGAACAACCCTTTGACTGGTTCCAGTAATCGCCGAATATGCTCCAGTGTGGAAATATTCTTGTATTCGGTTTGGGTCGCCATACCTTGAATCCTGCTTGCCCTCTCTTATATTGGCTACATACAGGGCTTGCTGGATGTCCGTTGAAGGACTTGAATATTGGTTAAAAGAAGGGGTATCTCCGCTAACATAAGAAAACTCTACGCCACAATCAACGTTTTCAATTGGAGCCGCGGCTTTACCGGAAACAATTGTTGGATAAGATGGTATTGCATTGACGTTGGTTGCGGGAAGTTGAGACCCAAGCCAAGTTACATTCATTAATGGATTTCCATAGATAAGTCCATTTCTGAGTTGCTTTGTTCCACCTGTTGGGTTGTACGTGTTTAAGTACTGAGAAAAAGCGACGCTCGCAAAAGTATTAACTCTTCCGGTATTCGCCGTGTCTCTTGGAATATACCCAAATTGTCCCGCGCTCAATGGACAGTAATTGGCCGTAATTAGATATAGCGGGTCGTCAAGGAATTGATTCATTGAAATCGCCAAAGACCTTTGCGCCTCAATATTAGAATTCCAAAGGGAGGTATTTGTAGAGGACATGTCAATAGACGGGTTTCTTTGCTGACTTGTCAAATCGGTTCCGGCTAATAGGTAATTAACGATGCTTCTTGCCGCGGTAATTGTTGACCCGGGAGAAGAGGCCTGTTCTGGTGACCTCAAAAGTATTTTTGATTGCCCCTTTGTTATTGGTATAATCAGCTCTGTTGTTGACAAAGAACTTAGGTTCATCATTGTTCTTGTGTAATACGCAAAAGGCAATCCCGTACTTGCAAGGCTTCCGGTTACATCCGCGTATTTTTGCTGACCAATGTATGATGCAGTCTGTATCCCATTTACTTGAAGAAACGACTCTTGTATTTTTCTGTTGTACGTATCAACATAGGTGCCTCCGGTGCCGGCTGAACTTTGCGTACGCATATTGATATAATTGTTCGGGTACCAATGCAATTTGTGGTCCAAACAAGAATAAACCCTTGCCTCAACGTATCCGGCTGGATACGATATAGACATTCCTCCAGATGTAACGGTTGACGTAGTTGTCGTTGGAGTTAGGGACGACAATGTAAATCCACAAACATCAACAATGTCTAAATTCAATGATATTAGCCCTGGAGTTGGTATCAATGGCGTCCCCTCGGAGTTGTAGACGTAATCAACTGATGGGGCAAAACACTTCTTCCACATCATTCTGTTCTCAGGAATGCTGTTTATACTCTTGTACGCGGGAAGCTGGTATGGTGGACCTCCAAACACAGACAAGAACTCCATGCTTCTTGCCGCGCCCATTTTTAAAGACTTTGGCCCCAAATAGTCAAGGTCTCCAATTCCATTGGTTACAGTGTAGTCGTTTGAAGTCCCATTGGGGTCTCTGCCGGGCGTTGTTACTCCGACATACATTGATGCCGGAACAATGGGAGTTTGATAAACAATATCTCTATCTCGATCCATCCTAACAATAGCCATACCTTTAGCCCACGATGGATGTCCTGAAACGTCAATTCCAAGCCCCAATGCTTGAGGCAAGCTGACTCCATCAACGACAGATGCCAACAAAGAATAATTTCCAAATTCGTTTGTCCCAAAGGTCCCGGTTGTTGATGTAGCGATTGTTCCAAGATATTCTCTCTTTGGGAATTTCCAAGAGAATGTGTCCGAGGAATGGTTGTATGCATTTCCTTTTAATGGCAAAACGCTCGCTGTCCCAGATGTTGAAGGAAAATTTGGGTATGGAGCTAAAATGCTTGCCGGACAAAGAATGATAAGTCTAGTTGTTGATACAGAAACAATGTCTGATTCAAAGCTAAGCGTCGTTCCACTTATCGTCATAGTGCACGACACCGACTCTCCTTGAGCGTATCCAGTGGCTCCAGTCGGCCAGTTTGTCGACCTATCTATTTCTATTGTGTTTTCATTGTAGTCTACACCTCCAGTGGTGATCGTTCCAGTTGTCGCGGTTGTAGTTTTAGGTACGCTCTTCGTGAATGAAGAAAAATCAATAGGCTTGACAGGAGACCAGTTTCCGTATTCATCATGGTATGTTATCCCAAATCGGTAAACTTCATCCCTAAAATAACCTCGGTACTTATTGGTATTAATGGGGTCCTCGTAATCAATCATTCTCCTAATCGTCCTTGCCTCTATAATTTGAGGGTTACTGTCTGGTATCCGTCTATCGAAGTATTTTATGTTGCCAGCCAAAAGTCGATTGTCTTTCTCAACAATTGTCTTAACGGCTTCTACTGGAGCATCGGGAGCCGTAATTTCGTCAATGTCTAATTCATATTCCGACTCGGTCCCCTTGTAGGTGCCAGTGACTGTTCCAGTACTACCTGTAACCGAATTGCTTATTTCGCTCACATACCCAACCAACTGCCTAATGTATGTGCCATCGTTGTTTTTGACGACAGCTATTTCTATTTTGTCGTAATTGGAAGCCGATTCTCCAACCCCTATCGGTATGGAAAAATTAATTGACCTGGGTGTCTGTTGACCAACTGCTCCGCCATAGTAATTGACGGTAGTTCCACTTGTGTAAGCAAGAGGTATGGCAGGAACCGGATTGGTAAACGTTGACCACTTCGTTGTTTCAAGCGTCGTTGTTTTCTTTAATCTGTAAGCAAATTGGTATGTTCCGGCAAGCAAGGCGCCATTGTTGCCAATAGATGTTATTGACAAACTCATGGCCGTGCTCGCTTTTGATATAAGGCTTAAAGAGAAAGCAGATGTATATGGCCACAACGAATTGTCCATATCAATCTTTCGGATTGCATTGGTAAAATCCGTAAAGTAAACCGATTTGTTTTCCCTGTCTTCAGTAAAGAAAGAGTCAATACTACCTGTTGGAGAAAAGTTTAATCCAGAGGCCGAGCATATTTCGTAAACACTTACATCAGCGTACGTTGAGTCTTGAGCAAAAAAGTGAATCCAATTTCTTACGCTTGACCCTCCGTTTTCGTCAACATACGAATAAACAACAAACCCATCTCTTGCAACTCCACCGATTTCTGCTTTAGCAACAGTATATCCTAGAATATTGATATTATCGACCGAGAATCCTGATGCAATCTCTTGAGTTCTTAAAAGCTCTGAAGACCTAATCTGGTTGATGATCATCTGCTCGCCGGCACCCGTGAGCTCCATATTAAGCGCATCACGGTAGGTCCCTTCCGGCTGATAGGCCGGAGAAAAGTCTTTGTTCATCCCTTTAAAAAAGGCTTGTCCTTCCTTTTTAATCTCCATTAATTAGGCTTTTTGGGGGTACGCATCAATCTCTTTTGGTTTGGCAGCATCGTAAGCCAAGTAGCAATAGCTGCTTCAATCTCTGGCTTTTGAGGCTGATTACGCTTAGACATAGCGTCTGCCTTCAGGGTTACCCATTGTTGGTACAAAGTCTGAATCTCGCTCATTGGAATCTCGTTCCGCTTGCGGTAACGCTCTCTCTTCACGAACATGTATTCAATGTAAGCCACAATAGCCCTCAAGTAATACTCTGGAATTAACGGTATATTGTTGGAATCCACAGGCATACCGTAGTACCGAATGATCACTTGGTCGTAGGAGTTGCCGCGAATCGTCGTGCTAAACACAAGGTCCGAGCCTTGCTTACTCACCACATAGTCTTTATCGTAGGTCGTTTGGTCGTCATCTGGGACCGAAGACCAATAGTTGGAGTCAAACATGGGGTAAGCCACATTCCCTGCCGTGCTGTTCTTGACGGCAATAGAGTCTATGTAAACGCAGTTCGTCGGTATAGGAAAAGTATTGCCCGTTGTAATAGTTCCAGTCGATGTCGTGAGACTTATGGTCGTCAAACCGATATCCCTCAGACCCTGGAAGGCCCATTCGTAGAAGATGACCCTGTAGCGGTCATTCTCCATGCCCAAGGCAATCATCGCGTTGCTGATGACCTGATTGATTGTTACAGTATTAATCATTGCTCTTTGGCTTGTTCTAAGTTAGTCCCATCGTAAAGTTCCTTTTCCCTTATCGATATACCGGCAAGTTGAAGAGACCGGAACAGCAGCTCGTTGTGGAACATGGCGTCAATCTCGGGATTAACAACAGGCGATATGCTTATAGCCCTTGGGAACACGACTACCTCAACCAAGTAAGAGCTGCCCGATACTGGTGCCTCTGGGAAGAACTCAATCTTTCCTTGGCTTGTCGTGCCGGTTGTCCCGGTAGCAAAAGACGATATCGTGTAAATCGCAGACCTACCCGTGTTGTTTGTGAAAGAGTTAAAAGTCCTAAGATTTCCATATACCCTTGATGCAGCATTGATGGTCCTAACTCTTTTGGCGCTGTTATAGTTCGTTGTAGACCCGGTTGCGTCTTGTACGAGGAAGTCAATGACCTTGTAAAGCGATGTAGATCCAGTTCCTAAAGAAGTGTTTATTACAGAAAACGCTATTTCCCTAGTTCCTGCACCAACGCCTGCGACTGTGACTGTTCTTACCAAAGTTCCGATTCCTTGTTGAAAAGCGTCTTCCCGGCTGAAGTCAAAAATGTCAACATCCTTGCGGTCCTGCTTTTTGGTCGGAAAGATAATCTCGTCAATAATGCTCAATTGAGCCGTATTGAAGAAATCGGCTTTTTCTGCCGCAGTAAAGTAGGGAGAACCCACCTTATCGCAAATTAAATCAAACCTTGCGCTTAGTTCTGTTGTAGTCATTTTATACCTCTATCTTTCATTTAACAAACAATCCAACACACGGGTTCAAAAGAAAAGGGAGCCGAAGCTCCCTTAACAAACCAACTGGAAATCTTTTAGTTATCAGTCCACCCTAACTCATCGTTTTCGCCAACGGTCAACACTTGGCCATTTGTTCCTATAGGTAAGTTCTTCCAGGAAGACCCATCCCAGTACTTGATGTCTCCCTTGGCATCTCCATTGCTGAACCCAGGACCCGCAGGTCCTGTTGGCCCTGTAGGACCTCGTGGGCCTTCATTGCCTGGAGGACCTACCTCACCAGGAGGCCCCAATTCGCCTGGGAATCCTTGTGCCCCTGTTGGCCCTGTAGGACCTCGTGGGCCTACCTCTCCAGCTGGGCCTCGTTCCCCAGGAATCCCTGGAACCCCTGGAGCGCCAGGAGACCCAGGATTACCCTGAGCGCCTTGTGTCCCCGGTTGACCTGTTTCCCCAGTTGGCCCAACATCGCCAACCAAAGCCAATAATTGCCAGTCAGTTGAGTGTATGTTCGGTGTCTCAGTTGTTTGTGCTACAACGCATATCCAGCTGCTTCCTCCATAACTGATGGTGTCGTTTCGATAATAAACAGTTGATGGAGCATAAGGCCCTTGCCATGACACTCCAATAGGCCCTCTGGGACCCGTTGGCCCTGTTGGCCCTGTTGGCCCTGTTGAGCCCGTGCTTCCGGATGCGCCGGTTGGACCCGCAGGCCCAGTAGCACCATTGCTGCCAACGACTCTGCCAGCATTGACCAATCGACCGCTTACAAATCGCAGAATCAAATCATTTTGCTCAATGTAGGCCGTCTCTATCTCATCAAGTTGTATTTGCGGAACAGGGGCTTGTGACGTTTGAGTGGCCAAAAACGTGGCTACCCTATCAGACGAAGATCCGATATTTGCGGCTATTTCAACAGGACTAGCATCTGGGTGCCTTTCTCGGTACCTCAAGATGCGTAGTTCTGTATCCGTAAATGTTGATGGCATTACTTGTGCTTCTTATTGGGGCTTCCTGTTTTTGGCATACTTGTTGATATCGGCCATCGTGATCTCTGGCTCTTTCTGCGCAGGCTCCGGGGCAACGTTTGGGGCAGGCTTCTCAGCCTTCGCTTCCCTGTCGGATTCCAAGAATCCAAGACGGCTCTCAATCATCTCAAGGACTTCCTTCTCGTTGACGAGCTTACCAATGGTTGAGTCTTCGTCAACGCCCAATGTGTAGCTACCAAAGCGATAGACGCCATCGTTTGTTGTGATAACTCCTCGCCCAATGGCAGTTCGGACCAAGTGACGCATTCGGGCCTCACGATTAGGAATTGCGTAAATCTTTAGGAACTGTTTTGGATTGCGCTCTGCGTAAGTCAAAACGTTTTCAAATGCGATGATTTCATCTTCCTCGTCGTAGAACATTCCACATAGCGATGCGACCTCAAGAAGCCTTCTTCCTTTCAGTTCAGAGGCCAATGTAATTGCCTTTGCATTTAGGAGTTTGTCCTCAATACGTAACTTTGACTCAACTTCTGGCTGTAGCCTTTTGAATAAAGCGTTTCCATTAAACCATGGAGATTCCGGGTTGTTTGGATGATTTGTCAAAAAATCAAGCAACTCTTTGTTTGACTTATGCACGACCATAGGCTCACCTACATTAAAGTGAAACCGCTTATAACGAGTCCGGCCATCAGGTAAAATCGTTTCCGTTAGTCTATGGACTACACCATCCAAGGTCTTGTATTCCGAAAAATGGAAAGTGCTCCCATTGCCGGACTGCAAAAGAAAGAACTCAAAATCGCTTTGTTTAACTGGCATTTTTAAAAATTTATGACACTATAACACATAAAATTTTGTTCAGTTCCAAAACAAAAGCCCCCGCCTTGTGGGCGAGGGCTTCGTTTCCTCAGTTAAGAGGGATTACGCTGCGTACAACAAACCGTGGTTGTTGGCTGCGCGCAATTCAACACCGATGGAAGAGTAGAAGTCTACTGTGAATCCATCTTTACCGTTAGAGCGAGCGGCTCCGGAACCGGCCTCTGGGGTAGTGATACCCTCTTGGACGGTTCGACGGAACTCAAGGCTCTGACCCAACAGGTCTTGCTTGTAGCGCAAGTTGATGAGTGGGTTGCCACGATCGTCGGTACCCATGTTCAAGAACAGCATGGCTTTGTCCCAGTTGATGCCTGAAGTGGCAGGAGCAGGGAACAGGGCCTCGTTGGCGAATGGGTAGTACAGAACAAAGTTCAAGATTTTGTCCATAAACTTGTACTTGGTAATGTTCAGTCCGGTCATAAGACCATCGCCGGAGAACACACCGAAGCTGATGCCACCATTCAAGGTGTAGTCGCGAAGCGCGAACTGAGCGTCAGCATAGGCAGAGCTACCGCAAAGTACAGTAAACTCGCTTCCGCTACTGTTCAAGCACATCAAGCGAACTTGCTCGGCCAAGTCTGTTTCCGCAATAGCAGAAGAATAGGTTCCAACAACACCATCTGTCAGAACTCGTGGCAAGATACCATTACCGCCAAGGCGGCCAGACATTACGTTACCAGTTGTAGCTGATCCGTTTGACTTTGCGGCCAAGATGTACATCTCGCGGTCCATGGCCATCTCTTGCATGGTTTCCATCTCGTTGATGTAATAGTAAGACCACTCGCTGTCAGACTTCTTTACGTACTTGAGGTTAGACCCTTGAGTTGTGGAACAGACCACAGAACGACGCATGATGCCTAGGTACTCGCTGACCTGGTTTTCTTGCCATACACGACCGGATGGGCTATCAGAATATTCAGCCTGCAAGTTGTATAAGTGAGCGAATTTCAGCGTTCCAGTAATTGACACACCAAAGTTGGTGCCCAAGGCTTGAATCGCTAATGTACCAGAAGCTCCATTACCTCCACCACCACTAGTGATACCGGTAACAATTGCATAAGCATTGTTCTCAAAGCGAATTACATCTCCGACCAAGAAAGAAGCTTGGGTACCAGTTGCGTATGTGACTGTTCCAGTTGTGTCTCCAGAAGCACCAGTAGCGGCAGACGCGGTGACCGATTGACGGAATTTGCCTTTTTCAAACCAGTTGAAAACATCGTTGCCGACAACGGGGTTCTTGCGACCGATACGGCTCAAGAGGGTTGTAATGGTGTACTGAGGGAAGCGATACGTGATATAGTCGCTGAAATCGGGTTTTTGGATTCCACCAAAAACGTAGGTGCTATCCACATTACCAGTTCTGATGGTATTTGGGGTAGCATTGTTTGGATTGACTGTATTAATGTAAGCCATTTTTTTGTTTGTTTAAGTTTAGAACAAAGGTTTTTCACCCTTTCTCAACCTTTCAACTTCGGATTCAACAGTAGACAAAGCCTTTCGTGGAGTAGCCTCGGCGATATTTGTTGCCTTCGGTCTCTCTACGTTGGACAGGTTTTGAATCACAGCGGCTTTTCCTGAATTCTTGGCGCTACGAGTAGCGTACTCAAGTACCTTGTCGAACATTTCCAATTTGTAGGCGCTTTGCACCATCTTTTGGAAATCCGGTTCTCCATTAGGTTTCAGGAAGTGCTTGATCTGGAACTCAGTTGCCTTAGCCTTATCGTTGTAAGTGGTGAGCATCTTTTGAATGCTTGCCCGGTCTTGGTCTTTGACCTTGACCCTGTCCACCTTTTCGATGCTATTGATTGCCTTGCGAAGGTTATCATCGTAAACACGCTGATGCTCCTGCGCTTGTAAAGCAACCTGTTGCTTCTGAACTTCCTGCTGCAACTTCAAGTCCTTTCGTATCCTCTTCGCATTAAGGCGAATTTGGGTCTCGTCAAGGGAGGCAATGTACTCATCAAGTTCCTCCTTTGTATCAAAGTCGGATTTAAGCTCATACGACAAAAGGTCCACATCTGGAACTGAGTCGTAATCAAGAGTAGACAAGCCTAAATAACTCAGCCAGTCGCCTCCCTGCTTCATGATCTCATTCGCCTCTCGGATCATATCACTGGCGAATACGGTCTTGGCGGATTCTTTCGTTTCCTCCAACTCCTGTTTTAGGCTCTTGAACTTTTCTACAAAATCTTGGGAGTTGTTAACTCCCTCAAGTCCAAGGTCCGTAAACTCGTTTTTGTACTTTGTTACGAAATCATCCGCAGCAGGTACTTCAACGCCTTCGTCCAAATCAATGTCGAAATTGAGGTCCGTGTTAGGGTTCTCATCTGCATTAACATTTTCTGTATCGGTTTCGTTTGCAGGACCATCAGCATCTGCCTCTTCCTCCAATCCTTGGGTAGTTTCTGCAGGAACTTCAGGAGCTTGTGCCGCAGGCTGTGGAGGAACCTCTGGCTGACCGTTAAGGGCGTTTAGTGCCGCTTGTTCGTTCTCATCGCCTATGGGCGAATGAGATTCCGCCTCGCCCGTCAGTTTCTGAAGGGCTAGCAAATCTAAATCTTCTGACATGTTTATTGGGTTTTTTGTTCTTTTAATGCCTCAATGATGAGGTTGAAGTTCTGTTCTTGCTCTTTTTTGAGCATATCAAGTTGAGTTTGTTGCTCCATCGTGCGATTCTTTAACTCCTCCCTTAACATTTGGAGTTGTCCTTTGTTCTCGGAACGAGCCCTGTCAACTTGAATTTGTTTCTCAGTATCTCCAATGATTTGCTGTTGAGCCATCTGTTGTTGCATCATCATTTGCTGTTCTTGCGATTGTTCCGCTTGAGATGCTTTTCGGTCCTGGAGTGCAAGGAACTTCTTGACGCCCTCTTTGGTATCTGGATTGAATAAAAGAACCATAGCCTCGGAAATACTTAGGCTGTTAGCCTGTACGGCGGAACTAACAAGTTGCTCGAACTTCGGCCTATTGTTCATAATATCATCGGAGTTAACCTTGATAAAAATACCATAATCCTGAAGAGGTACATCTTCATCAATCTCCATAAGGTCAATGCCGATTTGCGAGACAATTGGCTCATATTGCTCTTTTAAGAATGGGAAAATCGTCTTGATGTAGTTGGCATACTTCTGCAACAAATCGTTCTCAAAAATTTCAAACGCTTTGTTCAACGGCTGAGTAATAAGACTGCTTTGCATGACCGCCATCTGATTCACTCCAACAAGAGAATCTCCTTTTTGAAAACCTTGGCGAGCGTCGTTGATTCCAGAAATCTTGTCAATTTCCATGTCAATGTACGACGCCAAGTTGAGGTATAGGTTAATTGAATTGGAGATACCCGTGTCAATGCTCGGGAATGGGTTACCATTGGGCGGTACCGCTTCCTGTCCGCTACTCGTAAAGGCAATACCGGATGTCTTCAAGTAGTACATCACATCCTGCAATTGCAGGTTGTCTGGCTTGTAGCGAAGATCGTAGACAAAACCTTTACGTCCTGCCGTGGACATCTCTTGTTGCACGGTGTACATAATTAGGTCCTTAAACTCTTGCAGAGCGGACATCTCCTCAACCTTGGACACAGTCCTAAAGTTGGTGTACTGCGGGGAGATAATCGTGTAACTGTACTCGGCTTTCACCGGATTGTCAACGCTATCCCTAACGATGTTATTCATCTCGCCCCATTCCTTCACAATGCTAGACCCCACAAGGGTCGCCTTGCGAATTGTCTCAACATTCCTTGTTTCAATGCGTCCTCCATTCTCCTTCTCCTTCTCCGTCAACTTGGGCTTTTCGTCTTTCCCCAGGATCTTGACGTGCTCGCCGCCATATTGGTCCACGGTTACCTTGGCGCGTACCTGGC